>Ga0075017_100000150_pt1 | contig 31542 bp, 43 predicted proteins | sample AleBraG_ABR_2012_FD_71475 | JGI IMG/M metagenome (GOLD analysis project Ga0075017, IMG submission 71475) | Freshwater sediment microbial communities in response to fracking from Pennsylvania, USA - Alex Branch Run_MetaG_ABR_2012 | ecosystem: Environmental > Aquatic > Freshwater > Creek >... | reverse complement strand
GATGATTGGTCGACTATGGCTCACACTACAGATCCCACAACGATGGGTATCAATGAGGCTCTTATCCAGATCTACAAGGATTCTGTTGAACAAGAGAGCTTCTACTTGATTCTAGATGCAGAGCGATGGTTTCGGGATGAGCATGCCATTCGAAGAACTCTAAATGTGATCCATCATGTCAACAATGATGCCAACATAACGAAGTGCCTGATCTTTATTGGGTCCAGGAAAGTCATCCCAGAAAAGCTCTCAAGGTACTTTCAAGTGGTCAATCACGCAAAGGGTCTAAATGTCGAGGAGATCACTGAGATTGTATCTAAGATATGCACTCGTCTAGGGGTTCCAATCCCAAAGGATGAGACTAAACTCTTCAAGGGGATGACCTCCTTTGAGATTGAATCCTCCATCTTCCAGTCACTTGTCCGAACACGTAAGACGAAGATTGATCCTACACACGTAGCAGAATACCGAAGGGATCAGCTCAAGAAGACTGACCTTCTACAGTTGTGTGATACCACAGGGTATACCTTTGACGAGATTGGTGGTACCGACCGATTGAAGGAGTGGGTTAGTAATACAACCCCCTGTTGGTCAGAAGAGGGTCAGAAGTTTGGACTGGAGCCACCGAGGGGTCTTCTCTTCGTAGGTGTCTACGGGTGTGGTAAGTCCCTCTCGGTCAAAGCTACTGCAAGGGAGTGGGGCTTGCCCTTGATACAACTCGAGATGGGGAAGTTACGGTCCTCTGGAGTAGGTGATTCTGAAGGGAACCTGTACAAAGCTCTTCGTATCGTAGACAGTATCTCACCTTGTATTCTTCAAATTGATGAAGCTGAGAAGTCCCTCTCAGGTGGAGCTTCTTCAGCGCAGTCTGATGCCGGTACGACCTCTCGGTTGTTGGGTATCTTGTCAACTTGGACACAGGAGACCAAGAGTCAAGTGTGCATCATTATGACTGCGAACTCTCTCCAGAACCTTCCTCCAGAGATGGTAAACCGAATGGATGAGCGATTCTTCTTTGATGTCCCTGATGAGACTGCAAGGATTGACATTATCAAAATCCATGCTAAGCAAGTCAATCAAGATGTCTCCTCTTTCAATCTTGCGGACCTTGGTGAGAGGTCACGACTTCTAGTCGGTCGTGAGATTCAGCAGGCCATCAAGGCTGCCATGGTTCGAAGCTTCAACAAGAAGTGCGCAGGACTTGATGAGGAGATCCTGGCTGAGGAACTTCATAAGAAGCCAAGGATTGTGAAGACCATGATCGATGAGATTCAAGCAATCATCACATGGGTTGGTTATGACCCCGAACTTGGTGATGGCATTCGAGCTAAGTTGGCTTCGAGTTACCATGCTGGTTCATTCAAAACAGTGTGACAAGACATGAGTAACCTACAGCACATAGACAACAATCCCATCTTCGAGGTGGTTACCTCCGCTAATCCAAAGCCCGACCTCTTGAAACTAGTTCGGGCACTCGTTCAACACAACTCCGACCTCAAAGAGGTCTTCAAGAAGGCCAGGGTGGGTAAGTCACCTGTGGAGGAAGATGCTCTCTTTGAAAAGTTGAAGACTCTTCTTAGTGCTGAGGACGTTGACTTGAAAGAGGTGGTGTCCTATCTGTCAGCAGAATATGCTCAATGTGCTGCTGATGACGTGATCATTCTCTTTTCCACAACGACTGGGAAAGCCGTAGCCCGAATCACCGAGAATGAGATCTATACCCCTAAACCTGTTCCTCGTGAAGGTGGGGGTATGGCTTCAAGGTTACCCGAAATTAGACCTGAGGTCAAAGCTTACATCCTCACTCATGTTTATGAGACAGAGAATGACCAGAAAGTATTAGCCCTTCTTCAGGAGCGATCCGTTCAAACGGAGTTGTTGAAGCTCGAGGGTGACCCTAAACTGTTACCTTATTCAAGGGATGGCCGTAGGAAGTTTGAACGAGCCCTTGAGAACTTGTTGTCTGAGGCCCTCAAAGGTGGTACGTGGTCACCCAAGGGTGTAGCTAGGAAGTTCTTAGACCTATTTACTGTGGTGGCCCATAAGTTAGACCTGCCCAAAGATGGCAAGTATACACCCATGGAAGTACACTTGGAAGGGCGCTTTAAGAGGAACCTTCGAGATCAAACTGCAAGTAATCTGAAGTTTGGTGGTATTGAACCTGCTATGCTTTCAATCTTTACAGATTGGGTTCGTAACCTTGGATCTGAGATGCTAGAGAAAGCTACTAACGCACCTCGTAAGGTGGGTATGTCAGAGTTGATGGGGATGGCAGATCAGGACCTATTTGTAGCACAACCCGACATAGCGGTGGGTATCCCATTTTGGGTACTTGCAGTATTCGTATATGGTTCTACAAATTGCCTTGCTCTTCAAGGACCGGTTGGGTTTCTGGAAGTAGAGCCAGAAACCATTCGGGTGAACTCTAGTGAGGTTCATGACAAGTGGACAGTATTTGGTACGGTAAAGGCCACACTTTGGATTGATTGGACGAGGGTTAGAGTCCTTTCTGTGATAGATGTTCCTATCACAGGTGTCCATGTGGATGTTGTCTAACTATTTGATAGCAGTTCAGTGATATGGCTACTATCACTCAGGTTACTTCAGCTGCCGGTAATGTCATTGTACCTACAGTCCCATTTGTCATCAAAGGGACCTTTGAAAGTGGTGCAGGAGGAAAGGTTTATCTTCTATATTCGAGTACCTCAGTTGAGTTGACTGGGTTGACATGGTCGACTACCTCTATTACAGGGTCGACTACCATACTATCAAGTTCGATCAAACCGTCTGGTGAAGTTGCTCAACTTGTAGTGGTACCCCCAAGTGGAGGTGCAGTGGCCTACACTAGAGTGTCACTTCAACCTAGTTCCCCTATTTTGGGATTCGTTGTGGATCAACTCGTCATAGTACGGGGGGCCAATTCGCCTTATGATCCACCAAACCCTGGTAACATTGGTGTTATTACAGACATCAGTACAGCACCCAACTTCAAGGTCAAACTTGCTCAAAAGATGACTGATACCTTGGGTAATACTTGGGTGGCCTTAGACACAACCGCATCTACCTTCAATGTCTCTAACCTTTCAATTATCAGCGAACCCCTCCGAACCATGTTTAATGGGCAAGGAGATGCTGCCTTGATACAAGAAGCAGTTTCTTCTGGTGGCGGTGGTGGTGGCTCATAGGTGCTAAATGCCTTCTTTCCTATCGTTCAAAGTTCACACAGATCTTGATGAAGTGATCTTAGCTGACCACTTCGTTACCCTTGGTAGGGGAGTCAACATCTTCAATGCCTTGGTTGAAGATGAAGTGGCGTTCAAGATGCGCCTTTACAACCTTCAAGTTCAAGTGCTTGAGGTGTTCAACTTGGATGAACTAGAACCAGTTGAGAATTCGTGCACTTCTGACGAAGTGCTTCAACTTCAAGCGGCAAATCTAAGTACTGATGCATGAAAAAGCTTTTCAACATCAACGACAAGACCTTTGAGTTGAGTCCCAAGGAATCGACCATTTCCTATGAGCAGGTTGTGATGTTGGCCAATTCCTTCACCAAGGCACTCCCGCCTGATAGTACCGATGTGATTTAAGGTAGTTATGTTGTGTGTAAATGAGTGTGTTGCTGGGACTTAAGTCCCCTACAACCTAAACCGTAGTTTGACCCCATGATCTTTTCTCATGTAATAGCTGATCCTTGCCAACCAATGGTTCCCCTCATCGAAGAAGTGTAGTTGTTGTGGGCAAGTGAAGGAAAGCCTTGGGTTATCCGAGCGAACCTTCACTTGTACTGTATGCGGTTACGAGGCCGATAGGGACCTTAATGCCGCATTAAATTTGGAAAAGTACCCATGGCCGGTGGGGAACTTAACGCCTGTGGACAATGAAACCTCTGCATTAGAGAAGTACTTTTTAAAAAGGGCTTTCTTTGATGTAAGTTTCTTGGATGAAGCAGGAACCGAAAAGTGATTAAGGGTATGTTTTACACACCTTTAGTCACTTTCGGAGGAGCAGCGGACTGAAATGCATGAAACACAAGAACTAAGACCTTGTCAAGACCTAGGTCTGGCTCCACTTCTATTGACAGGACCTGGTAAGGCCGTCAACTTCATACATGGGATGCGGTTTACTGTAACACTTTTGCCACAAAGAGACCGGAAACAGATTCAAGGATTCAAGCGCAGTCCCAAGTAATCAAAAGGCCTCAGACTTCTGAGGCCTTTGGTGTATTTGATTACCGATGTCTAAGCCAATTTTTCTAGTGGATGCTGATGAAGTTCTTGCGGACTTGTATACCCCAATTGTAGCAGCTATCTCAGAGTGCCTGGGGAGAGACCTTACAAGCAGTGAGATTCGAGGGTGGGATTTCTTCGAGATGTTCGGTGAGGAAGTCTTACAGAAGATTGAAGCACTTATGGGGACGAAGGGCTTCTGTGCCTCCCTAAAGCCCCTTCCTGGGGCTCAAGAAGCCATAGAGACCCTACGAACACTCACGGACGTTTACGTGATGACAAGCCCGTTCTTTAGGAACCTAGACCTAGACAATCCCAAGTGGGACTCCACCCATTACTGGGCCACGGAACGTACAGCTTGGCTCAAGAAGCACTTTGGGTTCAAAGCTTCACAAGTGGGGCACATCCCCTGTAAGTATCTCGTACAAGGTGACTTCTTCTTGGATGACCGTCCAGAGAATGTCACACTTTGGCATGAGAGGTTTCCAAACCGTACTGCAATGCTTTGGGACCTTCAGCGTACTCGCCACCTAGAGAACTTGGATAAGTTCAGGGTTTTTGATTGGAAACATGTAGTAAACATTGTCACGGCTAAGGGTCAAGAAAATGAAACAGTACATTGAACTCATTGAGCATGTTCTTAAGAATGGTACCCGCAAGGAAAATCGAACGGGGATCGATACTCTAAGTACATTTAATTTCAACTATACCCATGACTTGAATACAGGGTTTCCGTTACTCACTACCAAAGAAGTCAGTTGGAAGAACATTGTTATAGAAAATTTGTGGTTTCTCTCGGGCAGTAAGGATATTTCCTTTCTTCAACGGCATGGTTGCAAGTTTTGGGACCCTTGGGCCGACGAAAAAGGTAACGTTCCAAGTGCATACGGGTCCTACTGGACCAATTTTCCAGTACATGGCGCTCCTGATGCTCTAGAAAACCGTGAGTGTCCTGCTTTCAACAACCAGATTGAGTGGGTCCTCAATGAGATGCGACGTAACCCGATGTCTCGTCGAATGGTTGTGAGTGCTTGGGCACCTGGTAACGCCCAAACAAGTAAGCTCCCACCATGTCATGCCATGTTCGTGTTCAATGTGCAGAATAAGAAGGTGGGTATGGTGGCAAACACCCGTCCTGGACAAGGTGTTCCTGGAGAGCCAACTCCACTGTACAAGAAGCAATTGTGTTTGCATCTATTGCAAAGATCAGCAGACGTCGCACTTGGGATACCCTACAACTTAGCTGGGTACGCTTTTATCACTCACCTCTTTGCACAGATGTCCGGTTTAGATGTTGGTGTCTTTGGGCACAGCCTTGTAGATGCACACATTTACACGAAAAAAGCAGATGAGAAAGAGTCAGAGTATGACCATGTTCCAGGCCTACTGGAACAAATCAATAGGGCTCCTCGAGAACTCCCTACTCTATCAATCGACCCTACGATAAGGGACCTCAAAGACATTGCAGGCCTCTTAGACCCCAAACTCACGACCGCTGAAATCATGGACCGGTTCAAACTCAGTAACTACAATCCACACAAGGCCCTAAAATTCAAGGTGGCAGTCTAATGGCTATGTCGCTCACAGACCTAATCATCACCCTAAAGAACAACTCGAAGCATGGGATACGCTCACTAGTTATCCTACCGGATGCTCAGAGTTATCAACTCCTCCTCAAAGAAGTCCTCAACCTTCCCGGGATTTTTTCTCAAATGGCTGTACCTGGTGAAGGTCACTTTGAGGCACATTCCATCAAGAAGGTCTATCAATTAGCAGAGAACTTCCACTGGATTGAGTTTACCCATTGATCAAGGCTATTGTTGCTGTAAGTCCTCAAGGGATTCTTGCAGTTGATGGGGTGATACCTTGGAGGAAACCTGAAGACCTGAAAAGGTTCAAGGCTAAAACTTTGGGTAGCACTCTCATCATGGGTCGAAAGACGTGGGAGTCTATTGGTAGTAAGCCACTACCTGGTAGACGAACAGTCATCCTAAGTCGAAGTCTTGTAATATCCGACAACAGGGCTTTGGTTGCTGCTTCTTTGGACCAAGCCTTCCAAATGGCAAGAGACCCATATTGGGGATCAAGGGATAACTTAGAGGTATGGTTGGTTGGGGGTGCTGAAGTTTATGAACAGTGCCTACACCTTATAGATTCCTTTGATGTTACCGTAGTCACTGATTACCGCCTGGACCCACTCCCTGAAAAGGGGTTGACTCTTTTCAAATCCTTTGTTGAGAATCTAGAGGGGTTCAAAGAAGTTCACCGGCTTGTAAACAAGTCGGATCCCACCCTTACGCACATCAGGTTTCAAAGATAATCATGAATTACTTCGCTGTCGAGTCCATTTTGAGAGAGCCTTCTTCTAAGGTAGCAGAGTCCATTATCCGCACTGCAGTAGGTCTGAAGTACTCCTTCAAGTCGTTAGAGTGCTGGGACACCTTGGAGGTAGGTTCCACCAAGTTTTATAGGTTTCGGATAGCTAAGAGTAATATAGTACCTCTTATTGAAGCCATCTTTCAAAGTGGTCGTAGTGTGGTGAGTCTAAATGGTTTGGAATACGAAGTGAAACTACGTAATGGCCGTAAAGGTAAATTGCCCTCTACCAATATGCTCACGGCTCCTAGGCAGCAACAGACCTTTAGGGGGTCCGCAGACCCATTCTGGGAACGCCAGTTCAGCCCGACTGATATCTAAGTTATCAGAACCCACTCTGTAGTTAGACATAGTTGAAAGGGTTGACCCAATGTATTTGATGCTTGCAGCCAGGAGTTCACTTGGATTCGGGCTCCGTCTTTCCAGTGACTTGGAGGATGAGATTGGAATCTCTCCAGCAATGGATGAGGAATCCGAAATCTTTGAAGGTATCAAAGACGTTGGGGACGCCATTGGCCGTAGTTCCAACCCTTACAGCGATGAGTACTGGCCCAAGATCAAGGAACGGATCCTCAAGAATTCTGCTTCTACGGACATCAAGGAAGCAATTCAGGAGTGGGTCAGTGATGGGCACCCCTACATCTCTAGGGAAACCTGTCAGTTGTGTGACAAGGTACCTATAAAGTTCTGCTTCCCAATCAAGAACAGGATGCGTGGTACCACTTTGGTAGTGGGTTGCGAGTGTGTATTCAACTACCTCAAAATTGATGGCTACACTGTCCCTCGAGACCTTGAACGTAAGTTGAAAGCTCAGTTGAATATCCTTGACAAGAAGTCAAAGGGTAAGGCAACAGACGACGAAGTTGTTGCCACTGGTGAGAGCTACGATATTCTGAAGGCTATCAAGCAACGTCTGAAGTTCATTGGAACGGACTTCCGACTTGATGAGTATGAGAGGGAACTTACCAACGCAATTCTTGTTGCAAATCACCTAGGGGTTACGGACCCTGCTATAAGGGCTGCACAAGAGATCCTTACGAAGGTGAAACCTGTTAGGGCGGTCATCAGTACAGTTTGCCGTGGTAACTTCACTTACGCAAAACTGACAAAGGAAGAGGGCTTGAACCTAAGCACCCTTGTCAAGTTCATGTCGGATAAGCGAAAGCCAGTCCTTCGAAGGGACCTCCTAGACAGTCTACTGAGTGCCATGAACAACTTGTTCACAGCAGTACCCAGTGAAGTGATTGCTAGGGCACTTGACGCTGTCAATGCGGCTAGGCAGAAGTTTGTTGAAAACCTTTCTGAGAAGTGTGACTTGGGCAAGGCACAAGTCCTAGCAGACTATCGCTCAGACCTCAATAGCATCCGTAAGTTCGAGCACCTGCACTTCATGGTCTACTACGGTATTGAAACACTTCGAAAGAAATTTGATGCTAAGTTGGATGAGGCTAGTCAATTAATTACCTCTCCAGGTTTCATTCAACAAGTGCATGATAACCCTACCGTGGTATCTAAGATCCTGAAATGCAGTTTCAACCCTGACCTTTCAAACTCGACAGATAGTGTGGAGAGGGCCTCTTACAATACGATTGAATTCGTACGAGCTGTGAACAAGGGGAACAAGGCTACTGAGGAAGTATCAAGAGCCATTCAGGAAGTTTACCCTCCTGTAGGTAATATCCGTGACATCGTTGGGGTGAAACTCACTCTACTTCGGTCTGCAGATGATAGCTTGATTGATGTGGATGCCCTTGGAAAGGGTGCCGTTCAAGACCTGGTTCGTCTCATCTTGGGTAGGGACCACAAGGTCCATGCTATTCTCCAAGAAGAGGTGGATGAGGTCAAGACCCTCTCCCTAGCGAAGGTGGGCAAGAAGGCCTATCAAGCCATGGGTGACCAACTGGGCTTCGATGTTCAGAAGGCTTTCAAAGTATACTCCTCTGAGAAGCCCTTTGAGGATGAATTCTGTACGGACCTCCTTGACAAGTGGGAAGCGGGTAACCTTACAACTCTCAGCCCTGCTCAGATGTCCAACATCAAGACTCAGCTTTCATTCAAGGGTCGTCACAAGGAACTTGCGAACTCTATGTGGAAGAAACTCAACTCACGTTTGAGTGCAAAGGCAAGGGTACTGTGACCGTAAAGGTAGCAACCATCCAGTTCTGTCCGGTGTTTCGAGACAAGATCCAAAACCTTAAGAGGTTGTCGGCACTTGTCATTGAAGCTGCTACCAATGGGGCAAAGCTGATAGTTCTTCCGGAACTATCAGCCCTTGGGTACTCCTATATGAGTCGCTTGGAAGCCGAAGAGGACTCTGAGGTCTTGACCGACTTCACCCCAGGTCAAACCAAGTGCACTACTATGAGTGTGATGTGGGCCTTGGCTTCAAAGTACCAGGTGACCGTTGTCTTTGGCTTGATTCGTAAGGACCATGGTACTGGGAAGGTTTACAACAGTCAAGTGTACCTCGAACCTTCAGGGTATTTTGAGCAATGTGACAAGCTCAGCCGTTGGGGCAACGATTTCATCTGGGCAACACCAGGTCATTCAAACCCGCCAATTATTAGAGCAGATCATCTTGATGGGTTACGCATAGGTATGCTAATCTGTCGTGATGTTAGGAACAAAAAAGACGACAATTGGAAAAACTTCTACTCCCCTGGAGAGGCTGACATAATAGCCCTCTCAACAAATTGGGGGGATGGGGGATTCCCAGCGGTTTCTTGGATGGACTTTGCTGAAGAGAACAAGGTCAACCTCATTGTTTCGAATCGGTATGGACAAGAGGGCCCCAACGACTTCGGTGAGGGTGGGGTATGTGTGATCACAAAGGCCGGTGAGGTTCTTTGTGAGGGTCTTGTTTGGAGTGCTGATTGCATCGTTTACGCAGACATACCTTGAAAATAAATACCCTTGGTTGATTCCCCCCTTGAATAACTCAAAGAATTGTAGTTCTATAGAGGTAGCCATGATGAACGTTCGAAACCTTGTTGCAGCAGAACCTGAGGACGACAACTTCGGAGAGATTGAAGTCTCGGAGTACATTGTGTTCCTCTTTGCACTAGACACATACCTTCGATATCTAGAGGAAGTGGCTGAAAGTGCTGTTGATGAAGTGGCCGATAAGGGTCTCAAGTTATTGCGTCTAGCGGACACCTTACACTTGGATTCGTTTGAAAAGTTCGTTGGAGGGCACCTTCCTAAGGACACCCAAAGGAAAATGCTCTCAAAGGCTCTTAGGACTCATCCTACACCTGATGGTGCTGCTCGTAGGGCTCTACAGATACGAACTGTGCTCTCACGTGGTGGGGCTGGTACGATGCGTGGAATCTTCGTTACCAACAAGGCTCTCCAAAACGTCCGAACAGCCATCTCTTCATCAACAATTGATGACGCAGACAGTGCTCTTGATAAGTTCGCTACTATCTCGGTGAAGAACTCTAAGATTCGTACTTGGATCAAACTTGCTTCGGATACAGCTGGTTCTGGGTATACCCCCACACCTGTTGCTGGTGCTGCTGGTGTTTCGGATGACACCCGAAATCTGATTAAGACAAGGATCACTGAATCTGGTTCGGCTATGACCTCTGAAGAAGGGGCTCAGGCTCGACATCAAGGTGATTCAATCCTTCAGAAGGTTCAGTCTGTTGCAACGAGTTCTGCAAAGAGCTCTTTGGTTGCTCGTGAAGAGGAAGATCTCCCTCCAAAGAAGTCTGAGGTAGTGGGTATTGCAACTGCAGCAGTGGTTGCGGCCCTGAGTGACCCAGAGGATGAACGTAACATCCCAGAGGCTCTACGTAGATTAGATCCAGAGCAGCGAATGGCGGCTCTCACAGATGGTCGTGTGCTTGTTGCAGCTGGAGCTGGGTCAGGCAAATCGACCACTTTGGTGGCCCGTATCAAGTACCTCACCACTGAAAGGCATGTGAATCCTTCACGAGTATTTGCTTGTTCCTTCAATAAAAAGGCCGCAGAAGAGTTGAAGGGGAAGATTGCTAAGTCCCTGGGGTACAATGTAAAGTCTACATCAGGGGTGCAGGTTGGAACAATGCATTCCCTATTCTACAAGTTCATTTGTGGGGATAAGCAAACGGCTGGTTACGGTACACCAGAAGAAAGGGCTATGCTGAAACCACCACGTCTCGTAGCACCCCCAAAGGAAGGCCTCAAAGACTCACAAGGTGGTGTTAAGACTATTAGTCCAATAGCTCTTACCACAGCAATCCGTGATATTTGGAGTGAGTGTGGTCCGGATACTCTAGCAGGATTTGTAAAGGGGGCACCGCGTGAGTGGTTTGAAGGTGATCCACCCAAGTCAAAGAAGGTCAACCTTATTCTAAATGCTTGGAGGGGTAATGACGTTACCCTTGAACAAGCTAAGGAGATTGGTAAGGGGTCAAAGGCCGAAGCTCAGGCTGCTGTGTGGTATGAGTTATATCTTGGGGTGAAGGGGGATATCCCTGGTTGGCGTCCACCTGCAACATCCAAAAGTTACACCTCTTTCATTAGTAGGCATCGTAAGGGCGGGGAACGCTTAGGTGACCTTGATGATATGCTTAAGGTGTTCAGAGACATTCTACGTAGGGACCCAAGGGCTAAAAAAGAGATTCAGGGTAATATTGACCACATCTTAGTAGATGAGGCCCAGGACAGTAACGCGGTGCAGCATCAGATTTTTGAGTTGATGTCTGAACATGTCAGCCCCGACTCCAAAGACAAGTCTATTTGGATGATTGGCGACGAAAAACAATGTATAGCTTCAGATACCTTAGTAAGAACGAAACTAGGCTTAGTTCGTGCAAGTGACCTAAAGTCTGGAGATACCGTGTTATCCTACCGAAATGGGGTTATAGTATCACAAGTAGTTACTGTAAAACCCTCTTCTTGGACTTGGGGCTATAGGATTTCAACAGAGAGTGGTAATACACTTACCATGTCCCCTAACCATAAGATATGGGCAACAGCACCAGAGATAGTGGGAGATGCCACTATTGTATATCTTATGTACCGTAAAGATCTTGGATTTAGGGTAGGTATTACGAATAAGTGTGAGGATGCCACAAACCCATTCGGTAGGCGAACACTTACTGAGCATGCCGATAAATTGTGGGTAATTGAGCTAGCAACTTCACGAAAAGAAGCCTTGTATCTTGAGGAATACTACTCCCTAAAGTATGGGATACCTACTATGGTATTTAATGGTACTAGTAGGGGTATTGATCAGGATAGGGTAAATAGAATCTTCAGTGAATTCGGGCAGAACGGGCTAAAGTTACTTGAGGGAAAGCACCTCTCATTTGAACTGCCCAATTGGACAGCTTACTCCAATACAAAGGGATCCGTTAATAGAAGGACCATTCAATTAGTTGCACATGGCTCCTCAAGTTCTCAAGTGGCCATAGAGTGGACTGGTTCAGAATTTGACACACCTTTAACCAATGCAGGAATCTCCTATACTACTGAAGGGGATAGACATAGGATTCGCAGGTGGTTTAATAACTACAGAGATGCAGTCCTATTCGCCAATAACTTGTGTAAGTTATTGGGTGCCGGGTTTAGAGAACGTCTTTCAACAATAGATGGGCCTTTACCCCTTCTTACTGCCTCAGCTTTACTGCCTTCAATGAAAGTGGCTGTCTATGCAGATGGGGGGGTAACCCAAGAGAAAATAACATCTGTTGATATTGTTAGAGATCAGGGATTCTTAGACCTTGATGTAGATGACGCCTCAAACTTCTTCGGGGGTGACATCTTATCTCACAATAGCATTTATCAGTTCAGGGGAGCAAAGCCAGAACTGTTCGTTGGCCTTCATGGTAAAGAAGGTTGGAAGACTCGTGTCATCAGTACAAACTACCGGTGTGAACCCGAGATTGTAGAGGCTGCTAACCGATTAGCATCCAACAATGAGGGTGGTATTCCAATGAGGGCAGTAGCAAACCCTCAGAAGACCCCTGGAAAAGCTTCCATTGAAGTGGAAACTCCACCCGACAATACTACAGCAGCTATTAGTACTCTGGATCGTATCCGTAAGGATATGGACGAAGAGGGTGCTCAGGCAGAGGATTACGCTGTTCTTACTAGGACCAATGCAGAACTCAATGACTTTGAGACAGCCTGCATTATCAATGAGGTCCCCTACATACGAACTGGCGGTAAGGGGTTCCTAGAAGCTCCAGAAACAAAGGCCTTGTTAGGATACATCAACTTGGCTACAGGTAACGATTATGAGAAGCTGAAGAAGTCTCTGATTGCGGTACTCATGAAGCCAGACCGAAACCTATTTCTAGGTGCGGATGATGTTGAGAAGGCTGTTGATGAGGCCATTGACACTGTTTCAAGGCGTGAACGAGTAGACAAGAAGTTCTTCAGGCCTACAATGCTACTGGAACCAAGGTATATTGGTATCCTAGCAGACTGTCTGAAGCAGCCCTATAAGTTGCAAATGATAGGTAATGCTGCAACACCTCAAAAGGGTGAGTACTCCTATAAGATGAGAGTCGAGGAACTCACAGTCAACCTTAAGAATCTTCGTAGTGACCTTGAGGACCTTCGTAATCTCATTGAGAACGAAAATATCGGAACACCACAACTCTTGAATTATGTTCTTGATAACATGTCTTCTGAGATTGGTCAGTATGACAAGGTGACACGAGTTACCACAGTTACAAAAACAACCCTTCGTGAACAAGTTTCAGCAGACTTGGCTCTCTTCTCCTCAGATGAAGATGTGGAAGAAGATGAAGAGGATGACGGTACTCTCAAGGGTCAAGTTGGTGAAGATGGTCAGATGGTTCATGAGGACAAGGATAAAGGTGCTGCAGGACTGGGTGCCATTCAATTCCTAGTTGCTCTTGCAAACCCCAATAAAAATGACTTCTCTCGAAACACCGACCCGTCAACCTCTCAAGGTTTCGTAAAAAAGATCGAACGGTACTCTGAACTTGCAGACACCCTTCGAATTGATGCTGTTGCTTGGGAGAAGGAACAGGCTAAGATTGCTGATGAAAGTCAACGTCGTAGCAAACCACCTGCAGTGACGCTGTCAACGGTCCACTCAGTTAAAGGGGCTGAATGGAAAAATGTCACAGTTATGATGCCGTTGGGTGTCTTCCCCTTGATGCGTAAACCAAAACCCGATGAGCCCCCACCCGACCCGGAAAAAGAGGCTGAGCGCATTAAAGCCGAGCGTAACTTGGCTTATGTGGCAATCACTCGTGCTGCTGAGAACTTGAACATTGTATGCCCCGATAATAAGGGTGTCAGCCCATTTGTGTTCGAGGCAGGTCTTAAAGTAGGTCAGAATGTCCCTAAAGGCACGGGAACTGAACCTACTACAAAGTTCTCTTCCGACCTTGATGAGAGTCATGTTGAAGAAACCCTTGTCAAGTTTGCTGCCGCAAAGGTAGCAGTAGTTGACTTCGATTACCTTGGGGGAATGTGAAATGGCAACAACAAAGAAGCGTGGTGCAATACAGTTCACCCCCATTACTCTTGATGAGATTACGGTTATGCTCAAGAGAGGGTTTCGTTCATTGAAACCCAAGTTGAGTAACCGTAACGGTGAGCTATGCTACGACTTGTTCATTACAGATCGTGTTGGGATTCGAGTGTGGACCTCCATCTCAGCCTCTGGTACTCAAGGAGCGGGCCTTGGTGAGGATGCCATTCGAGTACAGTTCTTCAATTTTGCCAAGAACCACCCCATGATCAGTGGGAAAGCCCCCATCGTGAAGCGTACTCAAAACTGGAGGGACAGTCTCAAGGACCGTATTGAAGACTACCTCGAGCTGTACGAAGAGAAGGATAGTTATTGGGAGAGTCGAGCCCAATGATTGCCATGATTGTGATTAGAGTACTTCTGATCATTCTCATTTTGATAGTTTTAGCTATCCTCTTCGTGTTGGCCATCACACCTAGAAGCCAGTGGTCATTACTATTCGGCATGATCGTGCTTGGTGTGTACTACGTCTACGAGACAGTATTGAATTGGATCTTGTCTTGGTTCCACTGAAATCGGTGTAATAAAGCATCATGCCACCAAGTGACTTCAAGTGCTCATTCTGCAATAGACCTCGTAACGAATGCAAAACCATAGTTGCTGCAAAAGAGGACGTTGGCCCATTCATCTGCAACCGATGTATCGACCTTGCAAGTAAGGAACTGCAAGCAGGTAGTAAGAATGGGTTCGAGACTAAAAAGGACGAGGAACCTGTCAAGAAGCCAAAGGAGATCTTTGCACATCTTGATCAGTATGTTATAGGCCAAGAGAAGGCCAAGATCGATGTCTCCGTGGCGGTTTACAACCACTTCAAGAGAAGGTCTGCGAAGGAAAAGCCACCAGAAGAAGTAGTTGAACTAGACAAGAGCAACATTCTACTGATGGGTCCTAGCGGATCGGGTAAAACCCAACTTGCAAGGTCCATAGCAAAGCTTCTCAAGATACCATTCTTTGTTGGGGACGCTACCAAGTTGACCCAGGCTGGGTATGTAGGGGATGATGTCGAGACTCTTCTTCAAGGACTCATTCAAGAAGCTGGTGGGGATGTTGAGAGGGCACAGTGGGGGATTATCTTTCTGGATGAAGTAGACAAGATTGCTAGGAGTGGGGGACGAGATCGAGCTGGGTATCGAGACGTCTCAGGGGAAGGCGTACAACAGGCACTCCTGAAGCTTCTAGAGGGTACCAAGATCAATGTCCCTCGTAACAATGGTGGACGGTCCAATCAATTGTCATCCTTTGACACTATTGACACCACCAACATACTTTTCATCTGTGCTGGGTCCTTCGCAGGTATTGAAGCCATCATTGAACGAAGACTCAGTAAGGGTAGCCACCTTGGATTTGGGTCTGAAGTCAAAGCAAAAAAGTTGGACAAGACCGCTTCCTACCTATCAGTGTTAGAAGATGACCTCCTAGAGTTCGGAATCATTCCAGAGATGATGGGACGCTTGCCCATACTCACCACCACTATTGAACTCACAGAAGACCAACTAGTTCAAGTGCTCACGGAACCGCGTCACAGTATTATCAAACAGTTCAAGGCACTTTTTGAGATAGATGGAATCATACTCGAGTTTGAACCAGAAGCCCTCAAGGCTATTGCTCGAGAAGCCAAGAAACGTCTCACAGGAGCAAGGGCACTTAGGTCAATTGTCGAAAATTGTGTGAAAACACTTGCATTCGAGTCCCCCTCTGATAAGACACTTAAGCGAATCACCATTACTGAGGACACTATGAACGGTGGGCCCGGTAAGATCGAACGGCACTAACAAGGATTTCTAAAATGAACAACCCCTCTGTCAATAGAGTTGTCGAACGCTTCAAAGCCGCTTCAAAGCCAGAAGTTGTTGTTGATGACTACATTTGGGAAACCCTAAGTGAGGGGTTGTCGAAGATTGTCGAAGCTCATAAGGTGTTTGCACCCTCCATCACTGCTATAGCCAAGTTGGAACCGTTGGTTCAAAGGTTACAAGATGGGCTACAAGCAAGAGAACTTGCAGCAGCATTGAAGCTGATTACTAACTTCAATGTTGTATTCAAAGTGAAGGGTGAAGAACTTGTTGTTGCCATACCTCAATTGGAAAAGATAGAGGACACTATTCAGAGTGACATCGAAGTACTGACTAAGTGGATTGAAAGTCCTACAAGTGCAATTCCAACCTTTGATATGAGTAGCGACCTAGCTTTACTTGAAAAGGTTGGTAAAATAGGGGACGTCTCCTATGCCCTTCTAGGTAAGGTTCGAAGTTCACTGGGTAGTTGTGATGAGTGGGTAAACTTGACTTCCAAATTGGTTGCCAGTATCATCAAGGCCTTTGAGGACCTTCCCTCTGAGGAGGATGAACTGTCGGACCTTACCAATGGTGCCGATGATATGGTTGCTGCTATCAATTCGTACCTGAAGTACCGTAAGACACTCAAGGCCAAGTAAACTTGTTTTGATACCAAAGTAGAAGTATGGCTATTGACCAAGCTTCAAGAGTCGCCCTTCGTTGGGTGACCTCCACAACCCATAAGGTGGGATCTGATCTTAGTAACTTTGGGACTTCAGAAGCTTCAGAGCTTGCTGATAAGTTGAAAGAAGTTACTAAGGGAAACAAGACTTTAGCCTCTGACTGCAACACTGTGGCAACCATCTACCGAAGTCTGGTGGAACCTCTGAGGTCTCCTAAGATTGGTAAACTTGCTGATACGGTTGAAGGATTTGTAAAAAGCTCCGAGTTAGCCCTAGTACAACTTCGAGCTGGTTCCGATAGCTACAAGAAGGTGGTTGATGCTTGGAATGACCTTCTTGCGAAGACAGCTAAAGAGGAGTTTGAAGCTGAGCGAAGTACCGAGGAGTTTGAGGACTATGAGACCTTCGAACATAGGTTCCTAGCGACTCCAGAAGTCAAGTCTCACCTCCAACTTGCAAAGCAACTGGAGACCCTGGTAACCAAACTGGGTACCGCTATGGACGATTTCGATTGGGATCTGGATGGGTACCTTGGGTACGAAGCTGGTATCCTCAAAAAAATTCAAGATAGTCGTCCTGAGCACGACTATCTTGATGATGCTTTTGACGTCTTGTTCGGAGTGCTGAATTACCTAATTGATCCAGAGTACCTAGAAGAGTCACTCACTGAGTATCGTGAGAAACATGGTCTAGAGTATGAACCCAATGAAGGTGACTAAAATGCCAAGTCCCGTTGACAAGTACTTAAAAGAAGTTAAAAAGAACAATCCGTCCTATGATGATAAGCAAGCATGGGCCACGGCATGGGCAATCTATTGCAAAAACGTAAAACCTTCTTCAAGTTCATGTCACAAACCTACAGGTGACTACTTGAAGAAGGCCAGTATAATTAAGGTAGTGTGCCGATATTTAGAAACTAGTCGTCTTCGCTAGTCTTTGGGGTAGGCAGGTCCTCAACCTTTGGTAGTATATCGAACAATCGTTGAACGGTTGTCACCCGTTCAACGAACTCCTTCTTCCAAGCTTCTCGGGCTTCTTCCAAGGTATCACTCATTTCACACCAAAGAGCTGGTTGAGTGCTTTGGGTGATGACCCAAAGGTTACTCCAAAGAGAATGGCCTGAGTACGTTGTTGATTGAGTTTAGCCTCTTTGGCTGTAGGGGTGTCATTCTCAATGAGGGCCAACTGATAGTCCCTCTTGTACTGATTACGTTCGTCGACTACGTCTCCAAGTGACAACAATTCAGTATCCATGGTAACACCATATTCTCATTGAATGTGACTAAGGTCAGGTTCATCACCCGTATCTAGGATGATACCAGGTTCGTTGAAATCCTTACAGTCTTTGAGCTTCTTGATGGGAAGGTAGCTAGTTCGGTGAACCCCAGGTATCGGCCCCTTCTTTGCCACTGCCTCTTGATGTTGCGGAGTACCATACCCCATGTGGATTCCAAATCCATACCCTGGGTGCTGCTCACCTAACTTCTGCATGAACCGATCATGTATGACTTTGCCAATTATACTGGCTGCCATGATAGCGGGTACAACACCGTCAGCCTTGGGGAAGTTCAGGTGCTCGAGGTCTGGAATTCTGACCTCACCATCAATGACCACAAGAGCTTCTGGGAACTTCTGAAGTAACTTTCCAATGCAAGTCTTGTAGCATCGGTGAAGTGCTGCCATGATACCACCCTGGTCAATTTCATCAGAATGGGACATTTCATAGGCATAGGGAACCTTCTCACGAAGGGTTTCATAGAGATCCGAGCGACGGTTTGCACTTACCTTCTTGGAGTCATTGAGACCCTTTGGTGGTTTCCACCCGTAGGGGACTGCAACGGCACAAGTTAACAAGGGCCCGGCCCAGGATCCAAATCCGCACTCGTCCGAGCCCAAAATATGGGCTCGGTGAGGTGCAAGTTGAAGGTAAGCTTCTTGACCGTTCGAAGGGGTGTTCATTCTTTCAACTACTTACACCGATTCGAACAATTCCTTTGAGGTGATCTTGTACTGGCTCTTCAACTTGGATTGAACCGTGCTTTTCAAGTCCTCGACAATCTGTTGAACTCTTTGGGTAGTAAGACCAACTTGAACACCAATCTCAGAAAAATTCTGATCTTGTTCGAAGCGTCTAGACCAGATCTCGTACTCTCGTGAGGTGAATTGCTGCACAAGTTCATCCACAACACATGCAACTTCTGAGTAGGTCAGGTCCCCTTCCAGTTCCCGTTGGCCACCTGTTGAGACAGGGGTGAGATTTTCGGTCCGCACAACCACATGTTTGAACTCTTGCCCAGACCTAACTCGGGCTTCTTCTTTCAACTGAAATGCATCGTGTCTAACTTTCCAATTGAAGTACTTGTGAGGGATCTTCACAATACTGTGGAACCGTACGAGTTTCAAAATCCCTTTACGGATATAGTCTGAGAGGTATGCAAGAGGTTGAAAACCCTCTGCATTGTAGGAGGACTTCCAATTTGTGTAACCCTCTAGCACTCCAATGTTCCCCTCTTGGACTGCCTCTTCAAAGTCAATACCAAACCGCAGTTTCATTTGCATGGCCAACTTCCGTACATACGGCCCCTGTACTGCAAGGAGAAGTCTGGAGAGGTTCTCCTTCTCTCGACCTTGAGCGATTTGAAATCGCTGGATGTATTCGTAGTGAATGGTAACGTTGGAACGGATTTCTTGAGCAGTATGCATTTTCAAACTACCTTCCTGTAGGAAGAACTTGTACCCTCATACAACGCCTGTGCGAGGAAAATATCAAGAACTATTTGCACTTCGGTGTATTTTAATTCAATGACCCCCTTCACTCGAACGGGTAAGGCCTTGTCCTACCCATACTCTCTATCACGTTGGACCGACGTCCCTGCATCAAAATGGGCTTGGTTTCAAGATGCTTTGAAGGGAAGATCCTTCTATGGTGTGGACCCTGCTACTGGGGTACCTTGCCGGTGGTCATTGAGGCCAGAGGACACTTTGGGGTTGATCTTTTGGACAAAGGACCCTTCGAACCTTATTCGTTCACGAGACTTGTTGCGTGAGTACCCCTCTATACAAGTGCATGTAACCGTAACGGGGTGGGAAGAGGTTGAGAGAGGTGCCCCCTCTTTAGAGAGAGGTGCCCACCTTCTAGGGGAGACTGCAAAGATCTTTGGGCCACAGAACACCTTCTGGAGATTCTCTCCTGTACCACTCCTCTCCGAGGTAGTCAAACGATTCGATAGAATCTTACCGATAGCACAAGAACATGGGTTGAAGCAGGTGTACACTTCATTCCTTCAACCCAACGACCGTATGGGGGAGACAAGGAGCACAGAGGAACGACAAGGAGTTCTTTGGGAACTAGCAGACCATGCCAACCGATATGGGGTGGAGGTCTTGCTTTGCAATGAGGACACCCTTCTGCAAGGTGCTACTAAGGTACCAAACTTGTGCAGTGGGGTCTGTGCCCCTCCAGAGTACTACTCACTACCCAATATGGCTAAACCTCCCTCAGAGGGGTGTGGTTGTGTTCTTATGGTTGATCCATTTAATATCAACGAATCTTGTAGCTTTGGCTGTGCTTATTGCTACGCTGCAGATAAGTCCCTGAGTCCCAAGCGAAAAAACACCACACTGCCTATATTTGGAGGGTAACTATTGATGAAACATACTCCTAGCGTACCGTTAACCCCAGAAGACTTGGGTCTGAACTTAGAGGAGGATTCCGCAGGTGTTGAGGATCTTGACCTTAGCACTGTTATCGAGACAGTAGATCTCGATGACCTGAGAGCTAAGATACGGGTCAAGGTTAGTGCTCTTAGCCCATCAAGGATATCGAACCAATTGAAACGGAAGGGTGGGATCCTTTATTGCAAGGTTACATGTGATGAGAATGTTTCATTTTTCTCAATTGATTGGCTAAGGAAGTTACCATGACAATTCATGAAGAACTCGATCCAGAGAATGACATTGATGCTTGTACACGACCCTCCCTTTGTGATGGAGACACCACTAACAACCAGTGGTTTGAGGGTAATGTGTGCTTACTAGATTCACTGTCTTCAGACCAAGTGATCTATTCCATTCAGCGTAATCCTGTTGCAAGGGTGGATCTCAAACGAGTGACTACTTGCCCAGAACTTCTCGAACTTCTTGATCGAGTTCCGCTGCTACCCACCACTGAGGAATCTGACCTTGAGCAAAGGCGTTTTAATCAAGGTGACTCACTCCCTTTCTACAACCTTTTTCGGGGAAACCTGTCCAATCAATAGGACTGCAGGATGAGTAACCATGCAAAAATCGAGAACCCACGTACCAGTTCAAGCCCTTCACCCACAGAACCTTCACGGGTGGGACATTCTACTATCAAAGGCAATCAAGAGGGCGGACTCCATAGGGGACCCCCGACTGAACTCCCTACGACAAGCCATGCAAGAGGGGAAGTCGGAAACCGTTCTAAGGAAGTACGGGATCATCTCAGAGGTGGACCTCGAGAGGGAGTTCCAAATCCGACAAGGGACTTAGATCCTTCCGTAAGCCTTCTAGCGGCTTTCTTTGAAGGTGATTTTGATAAGACCCTGCAAATAGCCAAAGACCTACAGGAGGCTTATCATGCATCCCTCATGGAGGCCTCTCGGTTGAGATTCAAACTCAATTTTGCTACAGAGGTTTGTGAGACCTGTGAAGGACTACGGGCAGGCCCTAATGTAGCGGCCACTTGCTATCAAGTGAAGAGATGTGACTACAAAAACATCCGTGTAGGTGATGAGCTTCCACGCCACCAAAGTATTATCGGTGGCTTGGTCGGCGAAAAAGATTGAAATAGGTACCCACTTGGTGTACTATCTATCTTGGAAAGGATTTTTGATTAAGATGCAACAAAAACTAGACTCCCTTGCAAGCGAACTTGTCTCAGCCAAACAGCAGATCCGAGAGGTGGCCGAACTGGTCAAACGGATTGAAAGGGAGCTTGAAACACTGAAGTCCGCTAAGGTGGAAGCACCAGTGAAAACGGTGGTGACCCCTCTGAAGGAAGATTCCAACAGTCTTCACCAGAGTGAGATCAAGGCCATGGCGGAAGAGCTGGACCTGGGTGGTGTGTATGAAGTCCTAGTGCCCACTGTCGAACCTGCAATTGAGGAGACTATCCCAGAATCCGAACGAGCACCCCTATCTGAAAAGGTGTCCACTGAACCAAAGAAGCGTGGTCGTCCAAAGAAAGAGACTGCCGCTGTTGCTTCTTCCCCTGCAAAGAAGAAGGTTGTTGCTGACCCCACAGGGGACCTTATTGCAAATATCCGAAGTTTCTTGTCCCTCACACCAGGAGTGGGAAAGACTCCAGAAGAGATCTACGAAGCTCTAAAGGAAGCCAAGCAACTTCCGGTACACTCAAACCCAGCACAATTTGTGCGGTACACCTTGGGTAATGCCGATTCTGAACTGATTCAAAAACAAAGGGAAGTGGATGGGAAGGGCAATGCCTCGTATTCCTATCTTGTGAAGGTTGGTACTGTTGTAGCCGCAGTAGCTGCACCAGCCGCTTCAACCAAGGTGGCCAAGGTGAAGAAAGAAAAAGCACCTGCAGTACCAGCCGCTCCCAAGGAAAAGAAGAACGTCATCAAGGTTGACTTCAAACCGGTAGTGCTCTCTGAAGATCCTGACGATATCGTTGACCAATTGCTCAATGAGCATGGTATCAGTTTTTAGCACCCTTTGGTAGGTGTAAAGACAAACCATGGAACTAGCAGACCTCGTCCTCTATAAAGATCAAAGGTGGGTAGTTGTTAGCCTTGATCGAACTTGTCGATTGATGGCACTTTACAACAAGTTAGGGGATAGGGTCGAACTCCCAAATGATTATGACCTCACACATGCCACTGAATTACAGGTAATCTGTAACCCACCAAAGAGCTGGAAACTCCTGCCAGCTAAGGTTCGGAATGTAAGTGCAGGTCCATTTGTCAATCTAGGTATAGCAGGTAGTCCTCTTGTACTGCAACCTTGGGTTGAATGGCTACCAAGTTCCTATAATCGAAGTGGTGGTCCGGTCTACATTAGGCCGGATGTTAAGTTGAAACCTGGTATGACACTCATCGCAACTCATCAAAGTGGGTTGCAGGTGAGTGTTGTCGTTCCTAGGTCCTTTGTTACAGTAGAACGCAGAGTGAAGCTTGATAAGCAGAAGCAAAGAGCTGCAGGAAAGGTAGTAGAAGAGAAGGAGGTCCTTGTAGAGGAAGGTCCTGCAGTAGAACCTATTCCTAATCGCTATGCCAACTTCCTTAGGAATGATGATGACTAAAAGACTGCCCATTTTGATAGAAACTGCCATTGGTCAAACTGTGGTACTGCGGAAGACACTCTCAGACCGATTTGAGCGTCAGACAAGGGCACTTGTTGCAGAGGGTAAGCAACGAATTACTTGTTCAACCGGTTGCAGTCACTGTTGCTACCATCCTATCTCAATCTCCATTACAGAGGGTATTACTACTTATAGGTGGTTGGTCTCTCATGGGAAGTGGACCCTAGCTCTAAGAGATCGGTTGAGGGCTGCAGCTGACCAACAAATGGGCACCCCTCCAGAGATCCTTCTCCTTGCTATGGTGCCATGCCCCCTGTTAGAAGATAACAAGTGCATGTCCCATAGTGCAAGACCCCTAATCTGTCGAACTTATTTTGCAGTGAGTGACCCTCACTATTGTCACCCTCACAGGCTTGGGGAGCACACTAAGATTGTACCTAGGACTGCAGTTGTAGATGAGTTCCATCGAAGTCAAGGGGCCTTGTTGAGAAAGCATAGGTTGCAACTACTGACCATTCCCATAGCTGTAGCAGTTCTGCTCGCTGAAAGGGTGTGTTCTGGTGAGGTTGACTTTGGAGCTGTCGACAAGGTATTGATCAAAGAGTATGGTGAAAAGTCATGACCATCTGTGCAATGTGCAATCGAAATAAGGAGGAGCCCACCATGACGGTGTTTGAAACAACTCCTGCCGAACGTGAAGCCATGAAAAAGATGGGTGAGGAAGACCCCAAGAGCAAGTATTTCTACTGCAAACCTTGTATCAAGGTACTTTCTAACCCCAATACTGCCGTCCCTTTCATGTCTGGTATGATGCAGGTATTTGCAAGGTCAACAGGGGTGAGTTCTACACGATCTGAGGCACTGGCAAAGAAGTATGAAGCTAAACTTCGATCCATAAAACCGAGGCAATAACATGCATATACCTCCCACATTGGTGAAGAAATGGGCCCCAAACTTAAACACTAAGGCTCAGCAAGATGCTTACTTGATTGCCTTTGAAGCCTTTCATGTACTGTGCAATCAGATTACTTCAAGTTGGCCATCTGAGGAAGGGGAGACTCTTTTGGCAAAGGGAATCGAAGCCCTTCGAACAGCCACTGATATCTCGACCAAGTTCAAGGACATCCCTCCAGAGGCTAGAAGTGAAGAGACCTCAAAGTTGTTCACCTCACCTGAAGAGACTTGTCAGGAGCTGTTGGAGCAACTAAATGCTTGCAACTCTAAGAAAGAACTTGCAGAGTGGTACCAACAGACTAGACCTGCTCGAGAGAGTATCACTTCTAAAGTACATCGTGACCAGTTGTTTGATGCCATTCGGCAAAAACAAGTGGTACTTGCAAGAACCATCCTCTAAACTGAAACAAACCTAGGAAAAATAAACCATGACTCTTGATCTACAGAAACTATTGGCTGTAAAAACCATTGTGACACATGCGGCATGCCCAGATGGTGTGGCTTCTGCAATGATTCTAAAGAGCATTCTCCCGAATGCTGAAGTGCTTGCAATTCACTACAATAGTCCTGAACAAACCAATTTGAAGGCCACTGAAGGGATGCTTTTCTGTGACTTCACGCCACCACCAGAGAGAGTGACTGAGTTCGTAGAAGCTGGTGCCCTGGTACTTGACCACCACATCAAACAGAAGGCTGTTGTTGATGCCTTTGGTTCCAACGGAGTGTTTGCAGACGAGAAACTCGAACCAGGTATCTCTGGAGCCATGCTGGCCTATCGGGAAGTATGGCTTCCCATCGTGAAGAACAAACCACAAGGGTACTTGCAAGGGGCTGTACGAGCTACTTATGACAATTGGCAAATCCACCTGTCCAATACAAGAAACCTCGTTGCAAATAAGTTGACCTCAGATCGGTTGGGTAAGGTTGCTGGGTTTGAAGTGGAAACTGATCCACAAGTTGTTTCTGCACTCAGTCAGATTGACAACTTGGTGACCTCGAGTTACCTGTCCAAGTTCATTGAAGACTTTGCAACCACGGTAGGTATTCGTGACACTTGGCAGAAGTCCTCACCACTCTGGCAGAAGTCCTGTGAACTATCCGCAGTCCTGAAGTACTTGGACTTGTCCGATTGGCTTACAGCTCCAATCTTCCCACCACAGGGTGAGGACCTAACTTGGAACTTTCGTATGGGCTTGGGGAAGACTCTCTTCAACCAACAATTGAAGAATGACAAGCGTTCGGCTTCAGAGGTATTGATTACCCATGCCGGACCTTACAAGGTGGCCATTTTACAAGGTATCGGAATCAGTGACCTTGCAGACTTGCTTGATAAAGACATTGATGTTGTTGCAGGTTTTAGGTACTCCACTGGTACCGTCCCTGAATGGCCAACTGATCAAACAGATGGTCCAACCTTGATCTGGAGCCTTCGAAGCCGTACGAATTTTGACGTGGGGGCATTTGCTGTAAAGCAACCAGGTGGTGGCGGTCATTCTGCTGCAGCGGGGTTCACTGTCAAGGTGGCTCCGACAGACCCCAACCCTTATGTCTACATTTTGAACCTACTGACTGAGTTCGCAAAACCTGTTGTTTGAGGCATATAACTCAAAGCAAAGAGCCACCCTACTTTCAAGGTAGGGTGGCTCTTTGCTTTACAGAAGTAGTGCTTTCAGAACGGAATTTCATACAGGTTGGCTTCCACAAGCACCTCACCAACATTGCCCCTCTTAGAACCTGCACTGTTGATGCACCGCTTAGCTTCTATTCCGCTGATTGTGAACCCTTCAAAGAGTTCACGAACAGAAGGCAGGTCTGCATTTGACAGTAGGACCCGAACCCCATTGGAAGCCAACTTCTTGAAGGTATCAGCCAACTCAATGTGTTCAGCCATCCCAAATCCCGCACTTGTATAGGACACAAACTTTGCAGTGTCTGACTTTGGCAGGTAGGGTGGATCAAAGTACACCACATCATTTCTAGCAGCAAAGGCAACTGTCGACTTGTAGTCCTGACAAACCACTTCTACACTCTGTAGGACCCTAGCTGCCTCTCTAAGACCACCTTCATCACAGAAGGTGGGGTTCGTATACTTACCAAAGGGAACGTTGAAGATGCCCTTCTGGTTGACCCTGTAGAGCCCATTGAAACCCGTCTTGTTGAGGAATATAAATCGAGCAGCTCTCTCACTCAATCCAATGATATCTGAAGGAAGTCTTGCTCGAAGTTCATTGAAGAACTCACGTTCATAGCGGTATGTCTTAAGGTATTGAATGACCTCCTCTACCAGACCCATGGAAAGAGCCTTGTAGGTGTCAACTAACTCAGAGTTCATGTCACTTAGAACGGCCTTCTTGAAAGCCTTCCGATTGGCTAATGCAAAGAAAACGGCTCCTCCACCAACGAAAGGTTCATAGTAGGTCCCTCCCATGGTCTTAGGGAGTTTCTCTTGAATAACCCCTAGAAGTTGGCGCTTACCACCTGCCCACTTAATGAATGGCTTTGCTGCTGTCATTTGGTACCGAAGCATTCCCGATCTTCTTGTTCATGAATAGCTGTTATTGCTTTAGAAAGGGCACTTTTTAGGCACCCTTGCTCGAAGTCAGTGGGTGGGACAGGTCGCTTTGCAAAGACTATAAGGTTGTGTTCCTTGTCCAAGTCCATTGCTCTAACGGGTAAGCAGCAAGCATGTTCCCACCAATTCACGGAAAACTTATCAGTTACCCGACTCTCGAACCATTCACTTTCAGTTTGGTCTGCTTTACGTTGATCCCCAGGGTACCTTACGAGAATTATCTTGGATAGTGGCCGTAGTTCTTCCCCCCACAGGCTGGGGTCATGCAGAACAAGTGATCCCTTCCCTTCTTGTTGAATCAGGTCAAACTTTGATGACTCAACTAGAAGTACTTGTACCTCAATCTTCTTTTTAGCAGCAGTAAGTTCAATCAGAAGTTGGTTGAAACTCACAACCTTTGATCGATATCGTAGGTAGTAGAACAGGGCAACTACAGAGGCCAGTGCAATCAAGGTGCTCTGAGCAAGGAGTATGGGTGTCATGGCTACTATAACACCAACTAGGCCTAAAATAGTTCTTTTAACTTGTTGGTACGGCACAATTCTAGAAGTTGCCTACTTGGTACCTATACGGTCTGCGTTACTTTGAGTAGGAACTCCTCAGAACCCACCTTGACAATAATACCCTTGTCCGAGTCACTGAGCTGCAAGTCCTTCAAGGTTTTTGCAGTGATTGGCAAGTCATTTTCCCCTGCAAAGTCATCTACAAAAGCTAGCAGGAGGGACTCCATGTCTGTTTCAGTCATTTTTCACCATTGGTGTTTGTTGTGCTCATAATTAGGTTATGTCAGTGGTATAGGGTGCTATCAAAAACTGATAAGTTGTGGGAAAAGAACCGTCAGGCTTCTGTACGTCGGCAAGCCCTTAGAAAAGAGGCAGTTGAGTACAAGGGTGGGAAGTGTCTTATCTGCGGGTACACTGGACTTCCAAGTGTGATGGACTTTCACCACCTTGACTCTAGTACCAAAGAATTCGACATCTCAAGTAAGGTTACGAAACTTGAAGACTTGCTTGAAGAGCTTCAAAAGTGCGTTTTGTTGTGCTGTAGATGCCATAGGGAAGTCCATGAGGGACTACATCCAAGTTACTTGGTCCATGAGGGGGCTGGTTCTATGGATGCTGATTATATCAACGACGATGATGATGATTTCACTTGAAACCTTCACCCACCACGAGTAGTATAAAGCTTGAAAGTATACACCAACTGAGTGGGGGAGCGGATTATGAAAAAACAAGTCATCATTATGCAGGGGATCTCAGGGTCTGGTAAGTCTACGAAAGCCCACGAGATTGCCGAAAAGCACAGTGCTATTGGGTGTAGGGTTGTCTCCGCTGATGACCTCTTCACCGTCAACGGTACTTACAATTTTGACCCCACCCTCTTGGGTGAAGCGCACAAGCAATGTATGCGGAGTTTCCTTGCTGCACTGCAGAATCCTGAAGTCGGTCTGGTGATTGTTGACAATACCAACACTACTCTGGTGGAGATGGCACCATACTACTTGCTGTCAGTGTCACTTTTCTGTGAGGTCTCTATCGTACAAATTGAGAGTACACCGGAAGTTGCTCTCCAAAAAAGCACACATGGTGTGCCCAGCAATATCATTACCAGGCAACACCACAATATTCAAACCTTTGAACCACCGGTTCATTGGGAAGTGCACTTCGAAGTGCACCCAGGGAATACTTAGCTCTTATCCGACATAATTCGGCTGACTATTGTAATGCCGTAGATGACTCCGGCTACAATGCACATGGCAATGCAAACAAGACCAAACTTTGAAAGTGGTCCAGCTTGGTATGCTCCATAGATCCCGAAGACGAGCATGAAGAGAAAGACAGCTCCGAAAGACAGAGCGTCTTTGATGAGGGCATTTTTCGTTGTTACATTCATTGTGAGAACCTCCTACCACCTTGTACCATAGTAGAAGATAATCGTAAGTGGTGCTGTTTCCACTTGAAGTGTTTTGAAGTCTGGCGTACTGTAATGTTATGGCAAAGAAGGCTAAAACCAGCACTCCAGTCAAGATGACCTCTTTTGAGTTCGTAGAAGCTATTGCAAAGGACAAGGCGACCTCAAGAGATTACCTAGAACAGGCCAATGACCTTGCGTTGCGCTTCTACTTGATGATGGGGTACCGGGCTCGAGATGGCTATCTCATGTACAAAGCCACCCATCCTCAAGAGTGCCTTTGCTGGGACATGGCTGTGATGGTCATGCGTGACTACTTCCACACTGAGATGGACGATGTCCTGTCGGACGTGGAAGAAGACTAGCTATTTTAGGGCTTATGGGAGAAAGTTCGCCGGGGAGAAAAGTTGGTAGCAGAAAAAATGGTCCCACCTAAAAGTAGTCTCTGTAACTTTTGTTTCAAGTGGTGTACTTCATACCATGGAAGACCATCTCGAAGAAGATCTAGAGCAAGAAGTAAGTGTGGGCGAGAGCCCAGACGACGGTGAGAAAGAGGAGGATACCGTAGAGGAAGAGGAGAGCGAAAATACCCATACCCTAGCAGATGCTGAAGTTCCAATTGGGTTGGTATTGAGGAATCACACCAAGAGTTACAGTCTTAAGGACATTGTCAACCACCTAGATGACGATAGGTATACACTCGATGCCGAATACCAACGTGCCTATTGTTGGGACAACTATCGAGCATCTGCCCTTATAGACACTGCCCTTGAATCAGGTGTCATACCTGCTATAATCATTTGCCAGCGGTATGGGGAGGATGACGACCGTCCTATTGAGGTACTTGATGGTAAACAACGTCTTACCACTTTTCACCGATTCATCAAAGGGGAGTTCAAGTTAGTCTTCTCAGAAGCTAGGCAAAAGAAGGCTAAGGGGAAGGGCCTCCAGCGTAAAAATAAGCATCTTAACGGACTTACCTTTAGTGAACTTCCGCTCATCCTTCAAAAGAAACTCCTGAACTACGATATCCACTTCATTATCCTGTTTGCTGAAGGGGGTAAGGAAGTACCACCGGAAGCCATCTACAATCAGTTCCTACGCTTACAAGAGGGGAAGCCACTCGGACCTCAAGAGATTCGTAATGCATCCTATCCAAAGGTACTTCCAATCCTAAAGAGGTTTTCAGAGAATCACCCACTCCTTTCCAATCTTTGGAGGGGGAAACCTGAGACGAATGGGGCTGACCTTATGGATATTGCTATACGGTTTTTGACCTTGCGTCATAGCCTAAAGCTCAAAGAACCCCTTTCAAATTATGAAGCTGGGGGTGTCTTCCTCCTCAAGGGGATGAAGATGGTTTCTGAAATGAAACCTAAAGAGGTCGATCAGGAATATACAGCCTTCAATAAGGCTGTTTCACTTTTCGGGGAAATGTTCAACTCTTTTTCAACAAGTGTGGAGAAAGAGAAGGATACCGTAGACGATGAGGAGGAGACTGAAGTTGAGGATACAAAAGAGACCAAGGATACAAAAGAGGTCAAGAAAAAGGTCAAGAAGGAACCCCTAAAGAGGAGTTCAAAGAAGTTTGCAGAACTCTGTTTGGTTCTTCTTGCGGATGTGAAGCCCTCATCTGTCATTAGTACAGAACAGAAAGTACTCCTTAGGAATGCGATAGTAGAAGTTGTGAACCAACCAACCTTTAACAAACTATTGAAAACTTCAACCGATACTAAGTACAACGTACAATACTTGTACCACCATCTGCAAAGGGTGACCTCCCCTCTACTTAGATCCGGGTCTGATAGTTACTATTCAAGGGTTCCTCGCCCTTCTCAGAAGTAAGGGAAGCCCCTAGGAAAGGGGCTTTTTCAATGATGCCAGCAGTTCTTCACCTGCCCTATCCTGAAATCGGAAACCCATCGACCGAACCCTGCCTATGCTGCAGTTCAACAACCGGTGTGTTACTTGAGGACTCACGTACACACTATGAAACTCCTCGCCGTGATAGGTACGAGAAGTTTCTTGCTATGGCTGATGACCTTTTCCCGGCTGACCCAGTAGACCCCAATGCTCCAATACCTCTATGTCGTGCTTGTGCTAAAGAACACCACTCGGAATGGGATGAGCGTTGGGCGGAGTACCAATCAGGTTTGATGTGACTGGGTCGATTTCTCTTGAAACTTTCTGAGGACAGGCGTTGTATAGTAGCATGATCACTGTATCCAAAGACCTCCAAAGCATCCTGTCCACCTCTGTTGAGCAAGTGGGACCGGTAACACAAGAAGAAATGGTTCAACACCTGTGTAAGATCCTTCCAGGTATCAAGTGGAGACCCGCTGTCGACCGACTTGACGAAATTGTCGGAATCGGGTCCAATACCAATTGCTATCTTGTTCAAACTGCTACCGATACCAAGTGCTGGACGCTAGTCAGGTCCTGATAGGAATTAACATGCTAGAGATCATACATAACCGATGGCCTTATCAAGTAGACTTTGAGTGGAATGGGCATGACCACATTGAGATCTGTGGTCAAATCTATCCGGTAGGTCACTGGCTGTTTGCAGCCTATGTTAAGTCAGGTTCAAGAGTAGAAGCTCTCTCAGGTGCGTTCCTCCCCTCCTTTGATGACCAAGACAGGATAGACCTGTTGCAAAGTCTTCAAGCTGAAGCAACGAAGTGGTGTTGCCTGTGAAGGCCTTCGATCGGTACTTGATCTCGTACCTTGACAAGACCACTCGACAACTTCATACCACTATTGTGTACAGCCCTATTGAAATTGGTAAAGCGTATCACGATAGGCTCTATGGGAGTACTCACAAGGTTCGAAGTTGTCGACTTGTCTATCCTGATGAATTGGTTGCAGGTGAACCACCTGAGAACTACCCAGGTAAGCAATGGTATACTATTGGTGGTATACCTGCCGGTACCAAGAAAAGGCCCACTTCGATTCAAATTCCCCGTCGTCATAAGAAGCCAAAAGGTGGTTAGCATGGATTCCTTCGATTGGTCACATTATACCGGAAACCTCAAGTGGTTGCCGTCCCGTACAATCTACATTACTCGGCATGGTAGTCATGCGTATGGTACGAGTCTACCTACCAGTGACTTGGACATTCGTGGAGTAGCTATTGCACCAAAGGCTTATTACCATGGGTTCTCTCAGGTATTTGAGCAAGCTAATCAAAGTGAACCTGACCTCACTGTCTTTGAACTGAGGAAGTTCATGAAGTTGGCTTGTGACTGCAATCCCAAT
>Ga0075017_100000149_pt1 | contig 31546 bp, 19 predicted proteins | sample AleBraG_ABR_2012_FD_71475 | JGI IMG/M metagenome (GOLD analysis project Ga0075017, IMG submission 71475) | Freshwater sediment microbial communities in response to fracking from Pennsylvania, USA - Alex Branch Run_MetaG_ABR_2012 | ecosystem: Environmental > Aquatic > Freshwater > Creek >... | reverse complement strand
TTTGTGGGATAAAAACTTATGCAAGCAGCATCACCAAGGGAACCAGTCTTCCGGCCTTTATAACTTGCGCCAATCGCTTGAGCGTTGTCTTCAATCACCGGCAAATTCCGCGCATTCGCAAACTCCAGAATTGGATCCATATCCGCCGAAAGGCCATAGAGATGCACCACAACAATCGCCTTGGTCCGCGGAGTAACCCTGCGCTCCAATTCGCCAGCGTCAATGTTGTAGGTCTCCGGACGGATATCAGCAAACACCGGATTCGCTCCCAGCGCGCTCACCGCACTGCCGGTAGCCACAAACGTGAACGTAGGAAGCAGCACCTCATCGCCCGCGCCAACTCCGCACGCGCGCAGCGCCAGCATCAGTGCGTCCGTGCCCGAAGCTACTCCCACGCCATGCGCCACTCCGGACAGTTTCGAGATCTCTTCTTCCAGCGCAGTCCCTTCGCGCCCCAATACAAACTGCTGCGAGGCCATCACGCGCTCCACCGCTGCTCGAATCTCGGCCCCGATCACGGCATATTCCGCAGCTAGGTCCAAGAGCGGCACAGGGGTTGCAACTAGGTTGAGAGTTGGTTCTGCGCTCATAGGGTTGATTGTTCTTCTTCCAGTATACGCGAGCACTCTGCCGTGCGGCTTGCTCGGCGGTGTGGATATAATGCCCAGGCACACTCTTTCACCAGTCAAATGTTTGCGAAACGGACAAATTGGAATCTGACCCCCAATCGCCTCAGCCAGGCACTAGAACTTCATCGTGCTGCCGGTAAGCCCCTTCTCGACCTGACCACCTCAAATCCCACGGAGTGTGGGTTCAGCTACGACGAACAGGCCATACTCGACGCACTCCGCAACGCCGAATCCCTGAAGTACGCTCCCGTTGCCCGCGGGCTCAAATCCGCTAGGCTCGCCGTATCCGAATACTACGCCGGCCACCGCGCAACTCTAGACGCTGACGACATCTTCCTCACCACCAGCACCAGCGAAGCCTATTCCTACCTATTCCGCCTGCTCTGTGATCCCGGGGACGAAGTCCTCGTGCCATCTCCAAGTTACCCGCTCTTCGATTTTCTCGCGGACATTCAGGACGTAAAGCTAGTCCGCTATCCGCTCTTCTACGACCATGGCTGGCACATCGATTTCCACTCCTTGGAGCAAGCCCTCACTCCGCGCAGCCGCGCCATGATCGTGGTTCATCCCAACAATCCCACCGGACATTTCACAAAGCCCTCGGAAATATCCAAGATAAACGCCCTCTGCGGAAAACATCGTCTCGCCATTATTGCAGACGAAGTCTTTCTGGATTTCTCGTTACAGCCCTCGCCCCCTCAGACGTTTGCCTCAAATCGCGACGCCCTCACATTCACGCTCAGTGGCCTGTCCAAGATTTCCGGTCTCCCTCAAATGAAAGTGGGCTGGATCGCTACTGCTGGCCCGCTGCAGCAGAAAAGGGAAGCGCTCGCTCGCCTCGAGCTTATCGCCGATACCTACCTCTCCCTGAATGGGCCAGTCCAACACGCCCTTCCCGTACTTCTCGCCCAGCGCCATTCATTCCAGCAGCAACTCCTCACCCGCGTCCGCCAAAACCTCGCCGAACTAGATCGACAGTTGGCGCAACAAGCGGCTCATTCATCTCGCGGGTCCGCCGAACTCGGGCCCGAACTAGCCTCCGAGACGACTCATTCTTCCGAACACTCCACTGAAATCATTCGCCGGGCAGGCTCCCCCCTGGCCGACTCCTTTCACCACCCCGCAGAGCCAGATCGACCGTACACCGAGCTCCGCAATTGCTCCCGACTTCTAATCGAAGCCGGCTGGTACGCCATCCTCCGCGTTTCCACCACCCGCTCCGACGAGGACCTTGCCATCGACCTTCTGACTCGCCAAGACGTCTATGTCCACCCCGGCCACTTCTTCGATTTCTCCTCCTCGCCCCACCTCGTCCTCAGCCTGATCGGCCATTCTGCAGACATAGGCCGAGTCCTGCGGGTTCGCTAAAGGGCATTCGGCCTGTTTTCCAGAAGCCTTTCGGTCAACTACGCCTTGCGATGAGACCCTCTTGAGTCCGTAAATTCGTAGATTATGTCCACCTGACATACAGTTTATGGAATATCGATAAGTCACTTCCATCCATTTGATCGCAGAGACTTCGTTCTAAATGCTTATAAACAAAGGAGTTAATGGCATTTTATTTAGAGTAGATATGGATTGGAAGGAGTCTTGCAATTGACTGCCATATACCGGTAGTGGTCCATCGGCAATTCTACCAATTTACGCAAAGTTGACGGGGGAGATGAATATGAAACGGAACTTGCTCGGAACTGTTCTGGTACCGTTCAGTCTGGTAATGGTCACGATCGCGGCCCTGCTTTTTGCTTCGCTCGGCGCGCCTGTAGCGAATGCGGACAACCTTTACGCTAGGATTCAGGGTACTGTAGCCGACCCGACAGGTGCTGCTGTGGTAGGAGCAAAACTGACTGCAACCAACATTGGTACAAACATTTCCTACGACTCGGAGAGCAAGGGGGACGGCAATTTCGTGCTCCTCAACCTTCCCGTTGGCACCTACAAAGTGACCGCGTCCGCCAAGGGCTTCCGTACTTTTACGGCGACGGGGATTACTCTGGTTCTTGACCAGGTGTACGCTCTGAACATAAAGATGGAACTCGGACAGATTTCCGAGCAGGTGATGGTCGAAGTGTCGAATGTCCAAGTCGAGACCACCAATACGCAACTCGGAACAGTCATCAGCGGCGACACCATTGTTGACATGCCTCTAAACGGTCGGAATTGGACGCAGTTGCAGCAACTTCAACCAGGAGTGATGGCGGGCTCTGATCGGTTCGGCGTCGGCACGGGCGGAACTGCGTTTTCTACCAATGGTAGTCAAGCCCAGCAGAATAGCTTTCTCATCAATGGCCAGGATTCAAACGACTTGCCCCTCAATACCGCGTTAATTATTCCAAGCCCGGACGCCATCGCAGAATTCAGCATGGTTACCAATACTATCAATCCGGAATACGGTCGCAACTCTGGCGCGATCATTAACGCGGCCATCAAATCAGGGACGAATAGTTTCCATGGAAGTGCTTTTGATTTTTACCGTGACACCTTCTTGAATACCGCGGATTATTTTACTCAGAAGGCAGCCATTTTCCACCAGAACCAGTTCGGCGGAACCGTAGGCGGGCCGATTTGGAAGAATCATTCGTTTTTCTTCTTCTCCTATCAAGGACAGCGGTTCCGTCAGCCGCAAGCTTCCGCGACCCAGACAGTGTATTCGGCGGCTGAGCGGACCGGCGATTTCAGCGCCGATGCACTGACCTTTACTGGAACCTCGCCCTTCCCGCTATTTGGGGACGCAGCATCCACCTGCCCAGTTGGTGGCGCGCAGTGCGCTGCGGGTACAGCCTATAGCTCGCTATTTAGCACAGGCAAAATTCCTGCTCAAGATCTGAACTCCATCGCAACGAATTTAATGAGCAAGTTTGTGCCCTTGCCCAATGGCAGCGGCAATTCGTACAGCTTTAATGCTGTAACAACTGGCAAGGCCGACCAGTATATTTGGCAGGTCGAACATACCTTCAATTCTAAAGATACCGTTCGTTCCTATGGATTCATGCAGAGTAGTCCGTCCCAGGATACCCTTCCCTTCACTGGGGCGACTCTGCCAGGGTTCCCTGAAGTGGCGCAGCGACACCTAAAACAGTACACTGCATCCTGGACTCACGTGTTTAACTCTAATGTTTTAAATGAGATGCGGTTCGGCTATACTCGCTTCAACTTCGTTGCCGTCCAACCTCTCACTCCCACGCTACCTTCGTCGGCAGGTTTTGCCATCAATCCCCAGGATCCTGCCGGTGCTGGCCTTCCTGTCATCGCAATAACCGGTTTTTTCACTTTGGGATTCAGCACGAATGGCCCGCAACCTCGCATCGACCAGGTGTACCAGGCCGACGACAACCTTAGCTACGTCCTGGGTAGCCATACCTTGAAGTTTGGCTTCGATGGACGGCGTTTTGGAGTGAAAAATCCGTTCGACGCAGTGAACGATGGAAGCTATGGCTTTGGAGGATCGGGTCTATATAGCTCGGGGAATGCTCAGGTTGACTTTTTGCTTGGTATTCCGGACACCTATGCCCAGAGTAGCGGCGGCTTCATCAATGCCGGTGCGCAGGAATTTTATTCCTACGCCCAAGACTCTTGGAAGATCTCTTCTAACTTCACGATGAACTATGGCTTCTCTTGGCAGGTCAACACGCCGCTGAACGATCATTTCAATGGCGGTCGAGCCATCAACTGCTGGCGACCGGGACAACAGTCCATTATCTATCCAACGGCTCCTGTTGGTGTGGTTTTCCCGGGTGACAATGGCTGTACCAGTTCTGGATACTATACGGGTTTCAACCATATCGCTCCTCGCCTCGGATTCGCATGGTCTCCTCATCCCAGCGGAATGCTACAACATCTGACGGGTGACCAGGGAAAGTTCTCCATTCGTGCGGGTGCTGGTATCTACTTCAACCAATCGGAAGAGGAACTCACTCTCCAGAACCTGACAGCACCACCGTTCCAGATTTCCGATGCTGGCATCGGGGATGTGGGTGGACACCCGAGCTTTGCAAACCCGTTTACGGACATCAACCCCAAAGCTGCCATTCCTTCGATCTCTAATAAATATCCGTTCACCCCCCCTGCAGCTGGTTCGGCGGTAGATTTCACTTTCTTCGAGCCGATGTCGCTCAACCTCCTCGATCCCAGGTTCGCAGTTCCCTATTCGGTGAACTACAACCTTACGATTCAACGCGAATTGCCTGGCCAGATGCTGCTAACTTTGGGATACGTTGGCTCGCAGGGGCGGCACGAGGAGCGGGCGTTCGAATTGAACCCAGCCATCAACCCGGCGGGCTGTGCGGCAAGCCTAGTCTGCGTCCAGAATCGCGTCTTCCAGGGATTCGTTACGCCAGGGAACTTCAAGTTTGACCCGACCGTACTCGGCTCTTTGGGCCAACAGGCGACGGATGGAAATTCCAAGTACAACTCCTTGCAGGCCAGTTTGAACAAACGGTTCTCACATGGGTTGACGTTCCTGCTTTCCTATACCTATTCGCACGCTCAAGACAACGGGTCGAGCCTCGAAAACTCGTCGTTTGGGACTCGGGGAACAAATCCGCTTGTCCCAGGCCTGAACTGGGGCAACTCGGCCTTCGACGGTCGTCAGCGCCTTGTGGCCAGCTACACTTATGAGCTGCCCGTTCCTCACGTGTTCAGCTCCGCTATTCTCAAGCGGACAATCGGAGGCTGGAAAGTAACAGGAAATACCACGTTCCAGACTGGATTTCCCATCAGCCTTGCCAGTTCCAACTTTACGTCGCTTACGTGCTGGGCGTTTTCGTTCTACGGTTGCCCGGACAATCCCCAGCAGGTCGCTCCGTTGGTCAAAGAGAATCCTCGTCTGCAGCAGTCCCTCACCAATTTTGCGGGGGCCGCGCATAGCGGGAATTACTACTTTGCGCCGGCTTCGTTCTGTCAGCCAACAAGTACAAACCCTGCGCTCAATAAGTGCCCCATTTACTATGGCCAATTCGGCAATACGGGGCGTGACTCCTTCTCCGGGCCCGGGATTAACGTAACCAACCTGGCGATCATGAAGGAAATTCCTATCAAGGAAAAGATGCGCTTCGAGTTGAGGCTCGAGACGTACAACTCCTTTAACCACGTGAACTTTAATGCCCCGACGTCCGACGTCAACTCCAGCCGGTTTGGGCGCGTAACCAGCGACAGCAACATAGGGCCACGCTTGGTGCAACTGGGTGGGAAGTTCTATTTCTAAGATCTATCCTATTAATCCATTCTCAGAAAAAAGGGCGCCTTTTAATAGGCGCCTTTTTTCTTGCAACAGCGAAGTGAGGAAGATTGACGCCAGGCATGAATTGCGCCAAACTTGAAAGTGGCAGCACGCTGCCGATCCCCAGGATTCAATAGTATGCCAGATCATTCCACCCCTCAGTTAACCCGGCCCCTAACCAGCAGAGCTAGGAGGAATCATTCCTGCTCGTTGGCATTCTTGTGCGAACTATTTCTCTTGTTTGCGCTTCTCGCGCCGACTCACACCTTCGCTCAAGGCGCATTTGGAGGGTTGGGAGGAGTCACGGGCCCTGAGAGCTTAAACGCGACAAGCATTTCGGTTCAGGTCCGCGGCGCGGATGGATCGAAACTTAGTAGCATGGCGATCGTGAATCTGTCCAATTCGATCGGGCAGATCGTATTGTCGCAGACAACATTCGGGTCACAAACTGTTTTTCAAGTGGGGGCGGGAGCGTACGTAATAGACGTAGAAGTTTTCGGATACGAAAAGGTCCGAACACAAACGGAAGTTTCAAGCGCCAACCCTCACCAAGCTGTAGTTGTGACTCTGAAACCGGATACTTCAAACGGGATGAACTATGTTGCGCCGGCAGGTGTCGCGCTTTCTCCTAAAGCACAAAAGGAATTGTCCAAAGCCGTTGAGAGCCTTCAAACGAATAAGAATGATGAGGCCATCCGTCGTTTGGAAAGCGCCCATCAACTTGCCCCGGCGCATCCCGACATCCTTTATTTGCTGGGCGCCGTCTACGAAAAGAAACAGGACCTCCCATCGGCGCTCAAGTACTGGAACCAGGCAATCCAGCTCAGCCCTGGCCATCTCTCATCACTCCTGGCTTGCGCCGATTCTTATCTCCGCAAGAGCGAACCCGAAAATGCCCGAAAATACCTGGACGCGGCCATTAAGGTAGCACCAAATTCGTGGCGCGCGAACAGCCTGATGGCCACCTACCTGCTATACCAGAAGTCTTATGCAGAGGCAGTTGCCCACGCACAACGTGCCCTGGAACTCGGCAAGGAACAAGCCAGATCAACGCTGCTCATTCTCGGCCAGGCGCTTGCGGCACAACATCAGAATGCCCAGGCAGTTGCGGCGCTGAAAGACTATTTGGCTACTAAGCCACCGCAGCAGCAGGCTCAGGCCGCTGAGAAGATCTTAGCCCGGCTAAGTGCTTCGCCTAGCGGGCCGACCGTTGCCTCCGTCGCAGGCGTTACCACCTCTTATGAAAACTTCGCGGTCTCAAGTGACGATGCAGACATTCCGCTCACCGCAGAGGCGCTCCGTTGGCTGCCGCCTAATGTTGACGACGCCGTTCCCGCTGTGGAACCTGGTGTCTCCTGCCCTGCGGACGAGGTGCTTAAAAACGTTTCAGCCCGAGTGAAAGATCTACCGGCATTGGTTGATCGCTACTCGGCAACGGAAATCTTGCATCAAGAGAATGTTAACAATTCCGGCTATGCGGATGACTTTGAGAATCTATCTTTTAATTACTTGGCGTCGATACGCGAAATAAAAAGCAAATTTGGCGAATTTCTTGATGTCCAGGAATATCGTAACGGCAGTACCGGAAACGACATGTTTCCTAACAAGATGGCCAGCACCGGACTCCCCTCAATCGTGCTGATCTTTCATCCGTGGTTGATCTCAGACTTTGACACCAAGTGCGAGGGGTTGAGCCGCGCAAATGGAAAATTCGCTTGGCAGGTCTACTTCAGGCAGAAAAAAGATGCGGAAAGCCGGATCCGTCAGTACCGCGTTGGAGGGCACGTCTACCCCATTGCGCTCAAAGGGCGCGCTTGGATTGATGCAAACACTTTTCAAGTTATCCGCCTCGAAACCGATCTGCGCGAATCGCGGCCGGATTTACGGTTAGCCACCGAGCACCTTGCTATGGAGTACGCTCCGGTTCAGTTCAAGAGTCGCAAGGAAATTTTGTGGCTTCCGGCGACTGCCGAATTTTATGCCATCTTTCATGGCCAGCGGTTCCACCGGCGTCACACTTTCGTTGACTACATCCTCTTCTCTGTGGATGACAAACAGAAGATTGGCGAGCCACCTAAGACAAAGACCCAGGCGGCAGTTCCCGGCGAGAAAAAGTCCTCGAATTGATTGTGAACTGTTCCATTCTCGATTCGGCTAGCCTCTAATGCCGCGCCTGAACACTCAGTAGCGCCCTACAGAGGTCGAACAACGCTCTGCAGCTGGCTACTTTCCTGACTGGTCCTATTCGAGAAAGAGTTTCCGACAGAGCGAAGCGGGTTCCTTACAAATTCCTCAAATGCGCCAGCCGGAATGGCGACCCCAGATTTTCCCTTAGTTCCATCCAGTGGCTCTCGGGGATTGACAAAAATACCTCCACCACTTTCGGATCGAACTGCGTCCCCGCGCAGCGTTTAATCTCTTCGATTGCATGGGACATTGGCAGCGCTCGCCGGTATGGCCGGTCGCTGATCATGGCGTCCAGCGAATCCGCAATCGTAAATATTCGCGATCCGATCGGAATCTGCTCGCCTTTCAATCCCCGCGGATATCCCGTTCCATCGTAGAATTCCTGATGTGCCAGCACGATTTCTGCCGCATCTCGCAGAAACGGAATCCGAATCAGCATGTTGTAGCCGATTTCGCAGTGCTTTCGCATCAACTGCTTTTCATCCTCATCGAGTGGACCTGGTTTTCGCAGGACCCCGTCTGGAATCGCCATCTTGCCAATATCGTGTAGAAACGCCGCGCGCGCCAGAATCGGCAGGTACTGCGCCGAAACCGGCACCGCCTTCGCTATCGAAATACAAAACGCGGTGACTCGCTGACAATGGCCCTCTGTTTCAGCATCCTTTAAGTCCAGCGCACTTCCCAGGGCCTCCAGCGTGTCGTCGTAGGACTGTTCCAGTTGTGCCAGCGCGCCTTGCAGTTGAGCCGTCCGCTCTTCCACCTGCTGTTCCAGCCCCAGTTGATAGCTGCGGTTTTCAATCACCAAACGCCGGTGTTGCAGCGCTCGCCCAACTCCCAAAAAAAGCTGATCCTTTTCAAAAGGCTTCAAAATGTAGTCATAAGCCCCGCGCCGGATCGCTTCCAGAGCCGTCGAAATGTCGTGAACCGCCGTCACCATGATGACGGGCACATCGGGATCATGCTGCCGCAGCCACTCCAGCAGTTGGATCCCGCCCATTTCCGGCATAATCATGTCGCTGAGGACAAGGTCAGGATTCTGCCTCTTCACCTGCTCCTGTGCCGCTCGCCCGTTGTGCGCTGTCGCGCACCGGTAGCCTTTCGATTCGAGCATCGTCGATACGACCTCTCGAATCGCTTCCTCGTCGTCCACGACAAGAATGCTTTCCATCTCCACTTTGGTTTGCTCCCCACACCCATTATATGGGAAGGCACACAGGAAAAGGGGTACCCTTGCCCAGTATGAAAATAGCGTGTTAGCGTCAATAAATAGCTCGCTCAGAGGACCACGCGCCGTCCTATCTTAGCCACTCGGACGATTGAACACTGCGGCGACGGCATTTCCGGCCCGGAGGCGGTGTCCATTGCTGGAAAACCAAGGCTTACTCGGCGTGGCCTTCTTCGAATCCACCGCCTTCCTCGTCATTTTGATTTTGTTTTTGCTCTTTCGGCGCGATTTTCAGACAGGATTCTTCCGTTTTTGGATCTTTGGCTGGGTTGCCCTCACGCTTTCGTCCGTCTCTGAAGTCGCCCTGCTATTCTCCCGGGCTCCCAGCTTTCATTTGGCCATCGTGACTCTTCAATCGGCCGCGTTTCTCCTTTTTCTGATTTCCGTTACGCATTACACCTTCGATTTGCAGCGCCGTCTTCTCTCGCTTGTTCCGTTGATTTTTCTTGTTGTCGCTGTTGTTTATTACCTGGAATACTCAGGCCCGAGGCAGTTCAGTTCCGTCCGGTGGCCAACTTCAATATTTCTGAGCGCACTCTGCATTCTCTCAGGCTGGCTTGTACTTCGCTCGCCCGTGGTCCGGCGCAGCTACGGCGTCCAGTTGCTTGCTGGAAGCTTTCTCATGCAAGGACTGCATGGCATCGACCGTCCGCTCTGGCTGCAACATCCGTTCTTCCTTCTGCGCGTCGCGTTCGACCATTTGCTGGGCGTCTCTCTTGGCGTTTCAATGGTCGTTCTGGTTCTGGAGCGTGCTCGCACCCGCACCGAAGAACTGAACGACAAAATGAATCAGTTGACCCTTCTGACCGCTGCCAGCACCCAGACTCTTTCCGTCCAGGAGGTCATGGAACGCGTTCTCTCCCACCTTGTTGAAAGCTTGTCTGCCACTCACGGCATCGTTCGCGCCCTGGAACACGAAGGTAACTCAACCTTCCTCGTGGCTCGCGCTTCAGTCGGTTTTGATGAAACCTACCTGAGCGAGCATGCGAAGATTTCGCCTCTCGAGCCTTGGGCTATCGAAGTTCTGAAAGGGGATAGTCATCTTGTCCAGTCTGCTGAATTTAAGCACCCCAACATCAGCAAGAGAATGACCGAAGCTGGTCTGCGGGGTCTGGTCACCTTGACCCTCCCTGGCAAAGATGGGCCGCTCGGCACCCTCTCGATCGGCTCCGCGCGCACCGCTTCCTTCCAGCCGGACGAACTCGCCTACCTCGCCAACATGGTCAATTTTCTCGGACTTACCCTCCAGAATGTCCGTCTTTTCGAGCAGGTTCGGGCCGCCCAGAAACAGTGGGAATATACATTTGACTCTATCGCCGATCCTGTCTTCGTCCACGATCCGCTTGGCCGCATCCTTCGCGGGAATCAGCGGCTCGTACAGCTCTTGCACAGGGATTTTCATAATTTGATTGGCAAAACCGTGTTAGAACTTTTCTCCGTGAAAAACTCTTCTTTCCAGCTTTGCCCCTACTGTGAAGGCGTCGCAGGGGAAGGCGACGATCCAGACCCGTGGCTCCCGGGCTATTTTCTCGCTTCCAATTCTTTGTTTGCGGATCACGATGGCCGCCGCCTTGGCACCGTCCATGTTCTGAAGGACATCACCGACCGGAAGCGAGCAGAGGAGAAATATCGCTCACTGGTTTCCAGTGTTCAGGAAGGTATTTTCATTTCAACGCCGCAGGGTCGTTTCTTGGATTTCAACGATGCACTCCTTCGTATGTCTGGATTTGACTCGCGTGAGGAACTGCTCTCCATTGATATCGGCAAATCCTTTTATGCCAATCCGGCGGACCGCGAAAGGCTCAGTAAATTCCTCGAGCAGCACGGTTCGGTCGCGGACTTTGAGTTCGAAATGCGGCGCAAGGATGGCGAGCTCCGCACTATGATCGAATCTTCCACGGCAGTGAAAGATACAGCTGGAAATGTCACCGCTTATCAAGGCTTTCTCCTCGATATCACCGAAAGAAAGCGGGCGGAATCTGAAATCCGGCGCCGCAATCGCGAATTGATGGTGCTGAACTCGATCTCACAAACATTGACTGAATCGCTCGACTTGGGGAATTCGCTGAACCGCACTCTCCGCCAAATGGCCGAACTATTCAATCTGGACGCCGCAGCCCTCCACCTTTTTGATAAAGAGGGCTCCAAAATTCGTCGCGCCGCCGCTTACGGTCACCGTTCCGAATTTGCGCGGCATTTTCCCGAGGTTGAACTGAACCCTCAATTCCTCCAGCAGATCAAGGCAGCTCGCGCCACATTTATTTCGGCTCAAGGGCTTCCTCTTCCGCCTGTCTTCCGGGAAGTCCAATTGAAGGAAGAGATTGTTTCCGTTTACATCGTGGTGCTCTGGTCGAAAGACAAAGTCATTGGCGGCATTGTTGTGGGTAGCCGCACTCCGCGTGAGTTCTCTTCGGCTGATATCAATTTGCTGATCGCCGTTGGCAGTCAGGTTTCCAGCGCGCTTGAAAGATCCTTGCTCTATGAAGAGACCCGCCTCGCCTATGAAAATCTTCGCCGCACTCAGGAGCAGTTAGTGCACAGCGAAAAACTGGCTGCCGTCGGTCAGCTCATTTCCGGCGTGGCCCACGAATTGAACAATCCTCTCACCGCCATTCTGGGCTATAGCCAGTTGTTAACTTCCAGCACCGAAATGGGCAGGCAGGCTATGGAATATACTGAAAAACTTTACAAACAGGCTCAGCGTACCCATCGTATCGTTCAAAACCTTCTTAGCTTTGCTCGCCAGCACAAACCGGAGAGGATTCTGGTCCAAATCAACCAGACACTGGAAGAAACCCTCGCGCTTCGCGACTATGATCTTCGCATGAGCAATATCCGCGTTCACCTCGATCTCGCCCCGGAGCTCCCGAAGACCGCCGCTGACCCTCATCAGCTCCAGCAAGTCTTCTTGAATCTAGTCAACAATGCAGTTGACGCCATCCTCGAGCATCAAACAGAGGGTGACCTCTGGGTCCGCACCGGAATGAATGGCGACAGGTTATTCATCGAATTTACCGACAGTGGACCAGGTGTCCAGGATACCTCGAAGGTCTTCGACCCCTTTTACACAACAAAACCGGTAGGGAAGGGCACTGGACTTGGCTTGAGCATCTGTTACGGCATCATCACCGAGCACGGCGGCACCATCCTGGTCAGAAACGTACCCACGCGCGGGGCTTGTTTTACGATCGAACTTCCTCATCAGTCAGCCGCTCTGCTGGCGCCGGCTTCCAGTGAGCCCTCGGCCGCGTCGGGACGCGACGCAGCCATTCTCCTGTTGGATCAGGACGATTCTGTGCTAGAAGCAGTAGGCGCAATCTTGCGGAATAGCGAACATCGCGTTGATACCGCAAGAAATCTCAGGGAAGCCCGGGCCATGATCACCGAGCATAAGTTTGATCTCGTCGTTGCGGATCTGCTCGTGGCCGAAAGTTCGAATGGGAGCGGCTTGCTGGATTGGATCGGCAGTCACCACCCGTCACTGGTATCCCGCGTGATCTGGATCGCTGCGGTCGTCCCCTCTGCTGAGCTTCGGAACAGAATACTCGCCAAGGGAACTTACATCTTGCAAAAACCGTTCAAAGCCTCTGAGCTGCTCTCTGCCGTAGATGAACTGCTACTCAGCAAAATTGGCTCCGCGCCGATTGACCGCTGACCCCAGTTCCGCAGCCATCGCCGCCCGTTCCCCTAATTCTTGAATCGCCCCCTCCACGCGCATGCTCAGACCGCTGACCACCATGCTTAATCGCGAAATCTGATCCAGGGGCATCCGGCCAGCCCACAACTGGAAGCGGATCAATCCGAATTGCAATCGAAAAGTTGCCGTCAGTCGGAGCCGCTCCCATTCGTGCATTGCCGCGATCTGGGGCGAGAGTTTTGCGATCAGTTGCGCAAGGCTAAGCAAATTGTCAAAATCATTTTTCAATGCGCCGAGGAATGCCGCCGAAATCCGGTCGCGCTCCCTGCGTACTCTGCGCTGTGTCGTCTGCGAGCAATGCTCCTTCAAATACCTTCCATCCACTTCCGAGAGCGCCTGCCTGATCTGAGGCATGTACGCTGTATGGCGCTCCTCGCACCCTTTTAGCAAGTTCTCAATCGTCAGTGGCAAGCCCGAACGGCGCGGCTTTCCGACCGACCAGACAAAAACTACAAGTAGAAGAGCGATGAAACCGAAGAATAGATAAAACGTTAGGTTCAAGGCCTTGTATCCCCCACTCTCCAGAATCGCGCAAGCTGTTCATTTAAGAGTTGCAATCGTAAATTGAGCTCCGGCATCACTGCACCGTAGAATCCTGCTGGCACGACTATGTTCTCGCTGGCCTCAGCCGCCATTGGCTTTCGGAACGCCCAAATCCAGGTCAGGAGGCTCGCAAGGAATGCCAGCAATCCCAAAACGCTCCACAACTCTGCATAGGAGTATAGATACCTCTCCAGTAGCGTATCGTTGAGCACGACGAAGCACGAATAAAAGCAAATTCCTGTCGTCAGTCCGCGATCTGCGGCGGGCGTTTCCACTTCGTAGTAACGAACGAACACCAAAAGCAGCACGACAACCGAGGCCATTGCCAGCTCCAGTGCGCGCTGAACGTTTGGCAGCAATAGTTCCCATCGATGATTTGCGGTAATGAGGGAAACCAGGGTCACTAGGACAGCGGAGCCCACAAGCGTCCGCCACGCAAACGCCCAGACTCCACGATATGCACCGAGCAGTTGCCGGCAGAGCTCGGCCACCGCAATCGCTTTTGCCATGGTGGTAAGCAAGTCCATCGCCCATCCGACCTGCCAAGAAATCGTCGATGCATAACCCCAGCGCCGGTAGATGAAATACAAAACCAGTGCCTGCAATAGATTCGTCACCGTGTATAGAACGAAAGCAGGGGATCGCCGGAAAATCTTGTGCCTCACCAGCAATACGAGAAGCGCAAGTGTGACGGCTGTGTTACTCGCCCACAAGAGTTGCCCTAGCCGTGCCATCAGAGGTCCCCAGAACGCAGCCTATCACGCTTATAACTTGCTAGGAAATACTAGCCAGTTTCCAGGCGGCCCCTTGTTCGAGCTTGGTGGCAACAGTCTCAGATCGCGAACTCTAGCGGTTCTGCCCTCACGCGATACTGTGAATAGAGTCCGGCGCGGGCGGCGGCGGTGGTGGCAAAGGTGGATGGGGTGAGCCGTCTGCTAGGACCGCCCGATTTGGGTTACTCGTTAAGTGGTTGACGACCTGAACCCCCGGAAGTAGGATCAACAACAGAGACGCGGCAATTACGCTGAGTAATAATCTTTTTTTCAAGGGATGTTTCCTCCTGGCCGGCATCTTCAGGGGGAAACACCATTTTGGGATTGTCGCGCTTGAAAAAGTCCTGTTTGCGGGACGCTACTCGGAATGGACGCGCTAACTCAGCTTCAGCAAAATGATCGTTTGATCAGGGATTTCACTGCCTCGACCCTCGCGGCAATTCCGTCTCAATTCTCACGCTTGGTTTACCTGGCTTCGCTCCGGGACCTCTCCAGCGGTCGCTATGAACACGCTGGTCTCAGCTCGGTTTACCTTGAGCCCGCCGTTCAGCAATGCCTGGAGTTCTGTCACGGACAGATTTTTGAGCGGATTCTCGAAACGCCCCTGGCTTCTCAGGAGGGAGACCTTCAGGAATCACTCTCAGCTATGGAGGGTGGTCTTGCTAAGTCGATTGCCAACTGGCAGCGCATGGACTCTTATCGCTTCTTGATTCCTGCAGATGTTCCTGACTACCTCAAGGAGCTCTTCTGCTCCAATCTGAGGGTTCTTCTCGAGATTCTTCAGCAGCGATGCACTCCGGTTCGCTGAACCTGGTCACAATCCCCATCACCCACCCTGTTTCGCTTTGGAACTGCCCCCCTAGCTCTCATCCGACCCCCTGGTATCCAGCTGGGTTGGACGATTTACTCGCCAGCCGATGGGCCCCACTTACATGGTCAAAACCACCCGGTACTGCGCCTTTCCGCTCGTCATCCGCGCATACGCCTGGCTCACTTTTTCCAGCGGAAACTTCTCAATCATCGTTCGCACTCCTGTGAGTTGCGCGAACCGCAGCGTATCCTCTGAATCGGTAGCTGTTCCAGACGGCCAGCCCTGTATGCTCTTTCTTCCGCCAATTAATTGAATCGGCAAAACTTCGATCGGTTCCATCGAAGCGCCAACAACAACCATCTTCCCTCCTGGCCCCAATCCGTTGATCAACCCGCTCATGGACTTCCCCGACGGCGCTGTCGCCAGGATCACCCTCGCTCCTCCCAGCTTCTGCAACGCCTCTGCCGGACTCCCGGCCGCGCTATCCACATAAATGTGCGCCCCGAGCTTTCTTGCGAGCTGCTCGTTTTCCTTGCCTCGGCTGACCGCCGCCACCCGGTACCCAAACTTGCTTGCAAACTGAATCCCCAGATGCCCCAACCCGCCGATTCCCTGAATCGCCACCAGATCGCCTGGCCCGGCCCCGCTATGCCGGAGCGAATTGAACGTCGTGATTCCCGCGCAGAGGAGCGGCGCCGCCTCTGCTGCATCCAGACTATCCGGCATCAACGCCAGTGACTGCTCCGAAGCGATCATGTATTCCTGATATCCCCCGTCGTATGTGATCCCTGTCACATGGCCATTCGCGCAGAGCGCAAAATCCCCCCGCCTGCACTGCTCGCACGTCCCATCGTGTCCGCCGTACCAGCCCACTCCAACGCGCTGGCCCCTCTTCCACGTCGTGACCCCTGCTCCAACCTCATCAATCACTCCCGCCACTTCGTGTCCGGGCACTCGCGGGTAGATCAGGCCCGGCCACAAACCATCCTTTACATAGTGATCGCTGAAGCAAATCCCGCACGCTTGCACTCGAATCCGTACCTGTCCTGGTCCCGGCGCTGGAATCTCCCTCTCCTGAATCTCAAAATCGGTTCCTGCCTTCACCACAACTGCTGCTCTCATCTTCGCCATCTCTCACCTCATCCTTTGTGTGTTGCTTCGCAAAACTTCCGCACAACTCCGAGCAACCCTGCTCAGTTTTGCTCAACACTTGGATGCGCCGCCCATCGGTCTCGTCATTTCTCCTCATCCTGCCCGAGACACCTCTCCCCTCACCCTTTCCTTAATCTAAACTCTTCTCTATGGGATGATGGACCTAGAATGAAGCTCGATCTTTATCTCTCCTCTGCGGAGTTCATTGACTCCGCCGATCCAGACGTTCAAGCATTCGCAGAGCGCGTTACCTCGAGCGCCGCAGACCCCATCTCCCGCGCCGTCAAACTTTATTATGCTGTCCGCGACGAAATTCTCTTCGACCCTTACTTTGGCGGCGAAGCACGCTCCTACTATCGTGCTTCCGATTGTCTTCGCGCCAAACGAGGTTTCTGCATTCCCAAAGCCGCTCTGCTCGCTGCCTCGGCACGAGCCGTCGGCATCCCCGCCCGAGTTGGCTATGCCGACGTCCGCAACCATCTCGCCACGAAAAAGCTTCTCGCCCTCCTCGGCACCGATCTCTTCACTTGGCACAGCTTCTCGGAACTTCATCTCGATGGCCGCTGGGTCAAAGCCACTCCCGCTTTTAATCTCCGCCTCTGTACCCGATTCGGTGTCCATCCGCTCGATTTCGACGGCCACCACAATTCGCTCTTCCATGAATTCGACCAAATAGGCCGCCGCCACATGGAATATCTTCGCCAGCGCGGCTCCTTCGCCGATGTACCCTACGACGCCATCCTTGCCGATTTCAAGTCCACCTATCCCCGCTGGATGGCCCAGCTCTCCTCCGGCATTTCGGCGGACTTCTCCGCCGAAGCCTAATCACGCCTTTGCGAGAGGCGGGGCCCCGCGATTCTTCCTCTCTGTGATTTCCGTGCCTGGTTCTGTCGAAATCCCTTTTCCATGCCCGTCTTCGCGCTAAAATCACCAGCATGACGGCCGCGCACCTGCCGCACATTCCAGAGCGCTTCAACATCTCTTCCTATTTTCTCGATGCGCCCGCTCACCGCTGGCCGGACCGTACCGCGATCGTCGGTGAACCTCACCCTGTCACCTACGCTGAACTCGCCACTCTCGCGAATCGCTTCGGCAACGCACTCCTCTCTCTTGGATGCGAACGCGGCGATCGCATTCTCATCATCCTTCCGGATTCAGCAGAATTCATCGCCGCATTCTTCGGCGCCGCGAAAATCGGAGCCATCGCCGTTCCCGTCAACGCCCTGGCCCGCTCCTCGGATTATTCCCACTATCTTTCAGATTCCGCGGCAAACTTCGTCATCCTCCATTCCAGCGCCCTCTCCGAGCTTGCCGCTGCTCTCGGGGACTCATCCCCTCCCGTCATCGTCCTCGCCGGCGACGAATTCGCCGACTCCCTCGGCCTCCACCTCCTCAAATGGAGCGAGCTTGTCTACTCCACATCCCCTCAGCTCGCCGCCGCGGACACTCTCTCCACAGACACCGCATTCATCCTCTACACTTCCGGCAGCGGCGGAATCCCCAAAGGGGCCATCCACCAACACAAAGATATGCTGGTCACGACGCACTCTTTTGCTTGCGGTGTCCTCGGCCTTCGCGAAGACGACATCACCTTTTCCGTCTCCAAACTTTTCTTCGCCTATGGCCTCGGCAACGGAATGTATTTCCCGTTTTCCCTTGGCGCAAAAACTCTTCTCAATCCGGGCCGGACAAAAGTGGACACCGTCATCAGCATGGTCGCCCGCCATCGCCCCACGGTTTTTTTCTCGGTCCCCACGTTTTACGCGGCTGTGCTTGCCGAAGCCGAACAAAATCCCGCCGTGGATTTCTCCTCCATCCGTCTTGCCGTCTCCGCCGGAGAAATGCTTCCTGCGGAAATCTTCAAACGGTTTCGTCGCCGCTTCGGCCTCGAAATCCTGGATGGCATCGGCTCCACCGAAATGCTGCACATGTTTTTGTCCAGCCGCCCCGGGGCTGCACGCCCCGGAAGTTGCGGTTTTCCTACGCCTGGTTACCAAGCGCGGATTGTCGACCAGCACGGCGCCGATCTTCCCGACGGCGAAATCGGCAATCTTTGGGTGCGCGGGGCCAGCGCCTTTGCTGGCTACTGGCAGAAACCGGAACTCACGAGCTTGGTGATGCGCGACGGTTGGGTGGCAACAGGCGATAAATTTATCCGCGAACAACGCTACTATCGCTACTGCGGGCGGTCGGACGACATGATGAAAGTCTCCGGCATGTGGATCTCACCGATGGAAATTGAAAACGCCCTGCTCGGCCATCCGCTCGTGCTCGAAGCTGCCGCCGTTGCCCGCACCGACGCGAACGGCCTCACGCATCCAGTTGCTTTCGTTGTCTTGCGCGCCGGAACGGGGAATCCCGCTCACCTGCACCATGAAATCAGCGAGCACGCCAAATCCCGTCTCGTCCCCTACAAATGTCCCCGCGAAATTCACATCTGCTCCGAACTCCCCAAAACCGCCACCGGAAAAATCCAGCGCTTCAAACTCCGCTCCTCCGGATCCTAATCGCGGCCGCAACTCCTTCCGCCTAAGCCAAATCCTCCCGCGCATCGCTGCTCTGTTTCCCTACTTCGCTTGTTTCCGGTATCCGCCGCGCCCCGCGGCGATCTTTCGCCACGCGATTCGCAATATCCAAGGCGCAAACCGCTCCAGCGCCACAAGAGCTTTCCCATGACCCGTAATAATGGCCTCGCGCTTTCCCTTGCCACCGCGTCGAGGATTTGCCGCACCGCTTTATCCGTCTTCATCACAATCCACGCCGGAATCGGATCCTTCGCCCCATCATGAAACTTCCCTTCATTGTCCACCTGACGGAGTTCGCTCGTCACGAATCCCGGACTGATCAGCGTCACCTTTACTCCCGCCAGCCGCAGCTCCGGCGCAATCGAGCTCGCCAGCGCCCTTACCGCAAATTTGCTCATCGTATACGGCGAAGCTCCTGGCGACGCCGCCCATCCCGAAACGCTTCCAACGATCACCAAGTTACCTTTCGTCTTTTCAATCTCCGGCAGTGCCGCATAAATTGTCCGTAGCACGCCGAAGACGTTAGTCTCCAATTGCCGCCGGTAATCCGCCACTGCTAGTTTCCTGAGCGGTCCCACCACGCCGAATCCCGCATTGGCTATCGCCACATCCAGCTTTCCAAACTCGCGCAACGTTTCCGCCACCGCGCGCTCCAAATCCCCATCGAGGGTCACGTCGCACTCCACCACCAGCGGCCGCGCCTTCCCGCTAGCAACGATTCGCTCAGACAGTTTTTCGAGCTGCGGGCACCGCCGCGCCGCCAGCGTCAGCTTTGCTCCCATCTGGCTCAACTGCCAAGCCATCTCCTCGCCGATCCCGGCGGATGCCCCGGTAATCAGCACGGCCTTTTCCCGAAAAAATTCCTGTGTGTTTGTCATGACCGTATTCTAACCGATGAACCATTCCCACCATCTCCTTTGATGTAGCGGCCGGCCTTCCGAATACTTTGCGTCCCGCCATTGTTGGCCGGGATGCCTGGCTTGCCTTTGTGAGGGGCGAGCCTGCCTCCCATCTTTCTTTTGAGAATTTGTATGATGTACGTGATGAGTGTTTCTTTCTTCGTTTTTGTCTTTCGCCAGAGGTCAGAGGAAATCTGTTGACCAACCGCCAAATGATTTGATTACTGTGAGATGGAGGGGTGCTGAGGTCGAATTGCGGTGTGGGGCAAAGACCAGAATCTTCTCTTTACACCGATTGTGATACTTTTGTGACGTTTTGGAACCCCGGACGTCAAATACGCAATAGAGGTATGTCCCCATGATGAGAACTACGCGGCTGGTTGTAACGCTCGTTTTCTTTTTTTTCAGCGCTCTGCAACTTGATGCTCAATCCAAAACCTCGTCGGATTCCCCCCGGAAACCGAACGATCTGGAATCGCGCATTCATCGCGTCGAGGCGACCGTGGTCGACCTGCCCATGGGCGAGAATCAGGCGCCGCTTCGGCTGGATCTTCCCCAGTTGATGAAGCTTTACAACGTGCCCGGACTGAGCATTGCGGTGATCGACAATTACAAGATCGTTTGGGCCAAGGGCTATGGTGTGAGGGAAACCGGATCGAGCACTCCAGTGACTCCCAAAACGCTATTTCAAGCCGGGTCGATCAGCAAACCGGTGGCGGCGACAGGTGCGCTTTACCTTGTGGAACACCGCATACTCTCGCTCGATGAGAATGTGAACGAAAGACTCAAGTCGTGGAAAGTGCCCGACAACGAGTTTACGAAAAATGAAAAAGTGACGCTGCGGCGCTTGATGTCGCACACCGCGGGGCTTACCGTCCACGGCTTTCCAGGGTACGACGCAAACGATCAGTTGCCGGCACTGGTGCAGATTTTCAACGGTGAGAAACCAGCGAACACGGCACCCATCCGGGTCGACATAGTCCCCGGCACCCAGGAGCGCTATTCGGGCGGCGGCGTTGCGATCGAGCAACAGCTCATGATGGACGTCACCGGCAAGGCCTTTCCCGCTCTGATGCGCGAGTTGGTGCTCGACAAAATCGGCATGGCGGAGAGCACCTATGAGCAACCGCTGCCTGCGGCCCGAGCAACCATGACAGCCAGCGGAACCTATGTGGATGGGAAAGTGGTTCATGGACGATGGCACATCTATCCGGAAATGGCGGCGGCTGGCTTGTGGACTACGCCCACGGACCTGAGCCGCTTCGCGATTGAAATCGCGTTGTCAAAAAAAGGCAAGTCGAACCGCGTACTCTCCGAGAAAATGACAGCCGAGATGCTGACGCCCGTGTTGGAGGAGGCGGGACTCGGATTCTTCATGGATAAGGACAACCCCGGACAATTCGGGCACAACGGAGCTGACGAAGGCTTTCAGGCGCTGCTGACGATGAATACGGACTCGGGGAACGGGGTTGCGATTATGGCCAACTCGGACAACGGGATTGCCGTCGGCGACATGCTGTTGCAAAAGGTCGCGAAAGAGTATGGCTGGAATTACAAATCTCGTGGCGAGGGCGCAGTTCAGATGCTCGTGCTGATCGCAAGGTCGAAAGGCACCCAAGCAGCGCTGCAACGGTATGCAGAACTCAAGAAAGTCCCGTCCGCAGAGTTCAAGGTCGAGGAGCAAACGCTCAACAGGCTTGGTTATACGATGCTTTTCTCTGGCCAGAAGCAGGACGCGATCACCGTTTTCCAGCGCAACGTGCAGGAATATCCGGAATCGTCAAACGTGTACGATAGCCTGGGTGAGGCGTACATGAAGGCCGGTCAGAAGGACTTGGCCATTCAGAATTATGAAAAGTCACTGCAACTGAATCCGAACAATCAGAATGCTGTGGACATGCTGAAGAAGCTGAAAGAGTTGAATTGAGGGCGAGTGGATAGCTGGATGCCTGCCAGTCTATAGCTTCAGCAGGATTTGCGATTTGTCCTTTGTTGATCAAGGCAAGAATTCAATGTAACTATCCGAGGACGCGGGAGGGTTTATGCGCAGATTTCTCTTCGGGTTCGTGATGGGAGTTCTGACGCTTCCGACTGCGGCATTTGCGGTGGCATGGCTCGGGCTATTGCCGACGAATGCGAATACCTCGCCCACGACGATTGAAAAGGCGCTCGCGCGCATGGCGCTCGACGGGGCGGCAGCACGGCGCGCTCCGCATCTGTCGAACCCGGTTGCGCCGACGGAAGAAAATCTGATGGCCGGAGTGAAATTGTTTATGGGCGATTGCGCGGGTTGCCATGGCGATCCGAACAACGCGAAAAAGCGCGAAGCCGAGACCTTTCTCTATCCCAGTCCTCCGGTATTTGCGCTCCATCCTCCGCGCAAGCCGGACTATCAATTGTTCTGGATCATCAAAGGGGGTGTGCGGTATTCGGGGATGTTCAAGTGGGATGGAGAATTCGGGAAAGACGCGTCCGGGAAAGATATTTCAGATGAGAGAATCTGGACGGCGGTAACGTTTCTGACGCACCTGGATTCGCTGCCCCCTGCCGTTGCCGCCGAATGGCATAAAAAGAGCAACAATTGAGCCCGCGGCGCGGGAAGATGGAGACACACGACAAAGCGAAGAAAAGACTTAGCGCTCGTCGCCGAAGAGCTTGATATCGGCGGGGCCTTCCTGGAGCGGACCGACTGAGCGACCTTGGACGAGCTGGCGGATTTGCTCGACGATGTCCGGATTGGCAAGCGTAGTGATATCGCCGGTGTCCATGCGGTTCGAGATAGCGGCAAGGACGCGGCGCATGATTTTGCCGGAGCGCGTCTTGGGCATATCGGGAACGATGTGAATCATTTTTGGGCGCGCGATCTTGCCGATCATGGTTTCGATGGTGGCCGTAACTTTTTCGAGGATGGCCTTTTTCGGAAGAACGCCGGGTTTCAGCGAAATGTAGACGACGGGAACGCGGCCCTTGACTTCGTCCACGGCGGGAACCACAGCAGCTTCCGCAACTTCGCTAACGGTGAGGCAAGCGGATTCGACTTCCTTGGTGCCGAGGCGGTGTCCGGCGACGTTGATGACGTCGTCGACGCGGCCGAGAATGCGGTAGTAGCCGTCAGCGGGAAGAACCGCGCCATCGGCGGCGTAGTAGGGCCAATCGTGCCAGTCTTTGCTGTGCGGGTGCTTGTTATATTTCTTGTAGTACTGAGCGGCGAAGCGGTGCGGATCGCCCCAAATGGTTTGCATAATTCCCGGCCAAGGATTGCGAATGCAAATGTTGCCAGCACTGCCTGAGCCAGCTTTGACTTCTTTTCCTTCCTCATCCCAAATGATGGGATAAATTCCGAGAGCGCCAGGGCCAGCGCTGCCGGGCTTCATCGCATCGAGCGCGGGCTTTGTGGTGCAGAGAAATCCGCCGGTTTCGGTTTGCCACCAGGTGTCCACGATGACGGCTTCACCTTTGCCAACAACTTCGTAATACCACTTCCAAACTTCCGGCTCGATGGGTTCGCCGACCGTGGTCATGTGCTTGAAGCGGTAATTGTATTTGCGGGGCTCATCGGGGCCGGCTTTGCGGAGCATGCGGATGGCAGTTGGTGAAGTGTGAAAGATATTGACGTCAAGGCGTTCAGCGATGCGCCACACACGGCCTGCGTCAGGGAATTGCGGCACGCCTTCATAGATGACGCTCGTGGCGGCAAGAGCGAGCGGGCCGTAGACGATGTAAGAGTGGCCGGTAATCCAGCCGATGTCGGCCATGCACCAGTAGACGTCTTCGGGATGAATGTCCTGATAATACTTGGCGGTGCCGGTGACGTAAGCGAGATAGCCTCCGGTGCGGTGCTGGCAGCCTTTGGGTTTGCCGGTGGTGCCGCTGGTGTACATGAGAAAGAGAGGAGCTTCCGAATCCATAGAAACCGGTTCGACGAATTGGCCGCGATACTCCTTGAGGACGTCGTCGATGAAGAAATCGCGCTCCATGATCATGGGCGTGTCTGACGTATAGCGGCCCGGGTAGCGCTTCCAAATTAAAACTTTATCGATTTCCTGACCTTCCTTTTTTGCGGCGGAGACGGCGATGTCCGCGCTGGCTTTGTGGTCCACCCATTTTCCGTTGCGGTGGTAACCGTCGGTGTAGATCAGGATGCGACTGCCGGAATCGGCGGCGCGAAGGCCGCACGCTTCTCCGCTGAAACCACCGAAAACAACGGAGTGGACAACACCGAGGCGCGCACAAGCGAGCATGGTGATGGGGAGCTCGGGAATCATGGGCATGTGAATGGTGACGCGGTCGCCGGTTTTCAGTCCGGCGAAATCGCGGAGCATGGCGGCGACTTCGTTCACGCGCTTGAAGAGTTCCTGATAGGTGATGACGATGGGAGATTCGCCTTCCGGCTCGGGGACGAAAACGAGCGCAGCTTTATTTTTGTTTTTGGCGAGGTGGCGATCAACGCAGTTGAAACAGGCGTTGAGCTTGCCGCCGACGAACCATTTCCAGAAAGGAGGATCCTGAGTGTCGAGCGTGGTGTGCCAGTAGCGGTCCCAGGTGAGGAGTTCGGCGTAATGATTGAAACATTCAGGGAAGTTTTTTTCGCTGAAGAGTTCTACCAGGGATGGGTCGTTTAGATTGGCCTGGCCAATGAATTTAGCGGGAGGGCGGTAAGATTCCTCCTCTTTCCAGTGAACGGCGATTTGCGATTCGTTGAGTTTGTGTTTCTTTGGACTTATTTTCGCGCTGGATTTGCGATGGGCTTTGGCCACGGCCAGGACTCCCTTAGGAAGATCGAACTCCAATCAGAAAAAGAAGGAAAGCTTGATTCGGGCAAGACTCCCTCACGAATGGAAAGAATCCGCCCGAACCGATGATGCTACCGTACAGGCGCGGGAGTCAATCCGCACGCTTGCTATTTCATGCCGCCAACTTCGTCCCAGATCTTGTGGCCGTGGGTTTCCTTCAGCAGCAAGCTCCCGACGATAAACGTGAGGGAAGCTATGGCCATGGGGTAGTACAGCCCCGCATAGATATTGTGAGTGGCGGCACAGACCGAAAGCCCGATGAGTGGCAGCAAGCCTCCGAAGACGCCATTGCCGATGTGATAAGGCAAGGAGAGCGAGGTGTACCTAATCTTGGCAGGGAAAGCTTCCACGAGGTAAGCCGCAATCGGTCCGTAAACCATGCAAACGTAAATCACCTGGATGAAAACCAAGAGAACGAGCATAGGAACGTTCGGATTGGTTGCCTCCTTGGCTGGCACAAACGCGCCGGCAGCGTTGGTTGTCACTGCCGTCAGGCTGATAGCGCCTGTTACAGCGTTGCGCGTGGACCAAAGTGACACGACGTTGGTTCCGGCGGCGCGCTCCATGGCCTTGTAAATCGGGATGTAAGTGAGCACGGCAATGAGGCAGCCGGCCAGGATGATCCTCTTGCGCCCGATGCGGTCCGATAGCGCGCCAAATACAGTGAAAAACGGCATCGCGATCAGCACCGCGACGGCTACAATCTTGTTCGCAAGCGTCGGGTTGACCTTAAGAATGGTTTGCATGTAGAACAACGCATAGAACTGTCCGCAATACCAGACAACTCCCTGGCCCGCCGTAGCACCGAAAAGGGAAATCATTACGCGCTTCAAGTTATCCCACTTTGCAAAGGCGTCCTTCAGCGGCTGCGTCGAGGTCATCCCTGCAGCCTTGATCTGAGAGAAGATAGGCGATTCCTTCATCTTCAGACGGATGTACATTGAGATTGCCAGCATAACAATTGAAATCAAGAACGGGATGCGCCAGCCGTATCTCTGGAAGTCCGCCGGGCTCATTGCAGACTGCGTGGCGAGGATCACCAGCAGCGAGACGAATAGACCCAGGGTTGCGGTGATTTGAATGAAACTCGTGTAGTACCCGCGCTTGTTATCCGGCACGTGTTCCGCGACGTACACGGTGGCGCCACCATATTCGCCGCCGAGCGCCAGGCCTTGCAAGACGCGGATGCCCAGCAGTGCGATCGGTGCGAACCATCCCGCGGTCTTGTATGTCGGCAACATCCCGATGATCGCTGTCGCACCCCCCATGATCGAGAGCGTCACGATGAATGCATACTTGCGCCCGACCAAGTCGCCGATTCGCCCAAAGAAGAGTGCGCCGAACGGTCGCACAATAAATCCCACCGCAAACGTCGCCAGGTACGCGATGTAAGCAAACGTCTGGTTTCCGGTTGGATAGAATATCGGGGACAACACTGCGGCGAGACTTCCAAAAATATAAAAATCGTACCACTCGATCATGGTGCCAACGGCGGAGGCGAGAATGACTCGCCAGATTCCGTAGGGGGCGGCGCCCGGTGCTGAAATTGCTTCTGCTCGACTGGCCATGCTTCCTCCCGTGTGACTGAGACAAGGATAGGGCACAAACCATCTCGCATCGCCCAAAGCATGCAGGAGCGACACGAGTTGGCCTTGAAAGATTAAGAAATCCTTCCTCTTGAATCCCCCCTGTGACCCGCAAAGACGATCGCGAGTCAGGTCTTCAGTGGCGGAAGGCCATTAGAACTCACCGTTAATATACGGCTACGCCCTGGTTGTCAAGAAGTGACTTAGGAGGGTAGTGGGTCGGTTTGAAATCCACCCCGATTGCATCCTCGGGTAGCTGTGGCACTCTGCCGGCATGGCGAAGAAGAAGAAAAAGATCAAACGAGCCAAACAGCCCCAGAGAGTAAAACCAGAGGACGCGAATCAACTGGCAGAATCGTAAAACAATCTACGAGTTAGGATTCATTCTCGCCCGTAGTTGCAATTACGGTTGGCTCAATGGAGGATTGGTTTAGCTTCACCCTCGCGATCATTCGCGCTACCTCTGCATTAGCATGAATCGAAAGAAGTGAAATGGTTGGATGCTTGTTGGCAAATACTCTGAATATCTCGTCCGCAAAAGCCTGCCCAATGGAGGGAACTCCGGTAAAATCAAAGAGGATAGTCTTAAACAGTTCGAGCCTAGAAACCACCCTCTTGGCTTGGGAACGTGAGATTAGTTTGTCGTTTCCGTACTGCGCGAGATTCACCGGTACAACGGTCTTATTGAATCCATAGTCTTCATCAGGACTAGCGTATTGGTCGAAAATCTTTTTAGCTGTCCTTGCCGTATGATTACTAAGCTCCATGAATACGGTGGTTCCGGCATTACCCCAGTCCATCACCCAATCTGAATCGTCATCACCTAGTCTGTGTCCGTAGTAGACTTTATCCGCTCCAATTGAAAAACGATCAAACATCCGAGAAGAGAAGAACACACCCTCTCCGGTATGGCGGCTTGGGTCGGTCGTGAGTTTCCCTTTGGCCAATTCAAGAATCGCATACCGCAGGTCAGGCAAATTGAAAGCTTCCTGAATCTTTTTGAAGATTCCAATTCCATTGTCAGCAATCATCATTTCGGTCGTTACCGCCGTTTTGGATATCTTGACCAGAATCATGGTCCCCGCTGAGTGGTCTTTGGCATTGTTGAGCAACTCAGTGAAGCCATAGTGCCAGATGTCCATTGCATTTTCTGGTAGGGGCTGCAGGACCGGAGAGATGTCCTGGTCCCACAACACATGCTCCTCAAGCTCTGGCGAGATCGTGTAAATCTTGCGCCACTCAACTAGAGCCGCGAGTTTGTAAGCCCGCTTTCGCGTCTCCCCGGTTTCAGTTAGGGACTTCTCGAAAATAAGTCTCCTTAGGTGCTTATTGACCGCCTGACGAGTGATCTTGAAATGCCGAGACGCTAACTTTGCAATGTCGCTCGGGTGTTTTTCGACACGCTCTAAGATAAACCTGCGAATATCCTCGCCGCGGGCCCGAATTCTCATGCTATGCATTGTAAATCTTAACGCTAGACATTGTCAACTTTTTCTGCGGCATTGACAACCTTAATTAATACAATTGACAACTATAGAAGTTGGATTGACAACCTTAACCCGAACCGCGGCGCGAACAGGCCGCCGGATCGCGCCTTCAGGGATGCATCCTCAAGAACGTTTCGGGGGCGAGACCACGGATGGAGGCGTCAACAAGCTCGATAAAATGAACGACCCGAGTGGGCTGCCCGATTTTTGCAAGAGAGGATTGAAGCTGGAACAGGCACCCGGGGTTGCCAGTGGCGACCAGGTCCGGCTTCAGCGGAGCGATTAGGTTGGCCTTGCGGAGGCCGAGCTCGCGCGCGGTTTCCGGCTGGACTAGATTGAAGATGCCGGCCGAGCCACAGCAGATGGCGGATTCAGAGAGTTCGGTCAGCTCCAAATCTGGAATGGCGGAGAGAAGAGTTCGAGGCTGAGCTTTAATTCCCTGAGCGTGTTGCAGATGACAAGCATCGTGATAGGCGACATGAAGCTTGAGCCTGTGACGAGGAGCGACGGGGTTGAGAGTCGCAAGGAATTCGCTGACATCTTTACATTTTTCAGAAAACCGCTTGGCGCGGTCGGCGTATTGAGGATCATCGCGGAGGAGGTGAGGGTATTCCTTCATAGCGGAACCGCAACCGGCGGCGTTGACGATAATGGCGTCAATGCTCGCGGACTGGAAAGCGTCGATAGTTTGCTTTGCCAGTCGAACGGCAAGCGATTCGTCGCCCGCATGGGTGGGAAGGGCTCCGCAGCAGGATTGGTTCTCCGGGAGGACAACTTCACAGCCTTCCGCGGCGAGTACGCGAGCGGTGGCGGCGTTTACTTGGGGAAGGAATTCGCGCTGGACGCAGCCAAGAAGGAGGCCGACGCGGCGACGCTTTGCGGTATTCACTGGGGGTGATAAGCGCGGAGTGGATTCCCTGCGCCCGAGCCGAGGGAGCAGCGCTTCCATCATTCTCAATTTCATGGGGAGGAGTTCAAGAACGCCGGAATTGCGAACCAGGGTTTGCAGGCCCAGGAGCTGATAGAGCCGCAACGGGACGCGCAACAAGCGCAGGAGAGCGGGATTGGTAAACGTTTCGAGAATCAAGCGGCGGAAGCGTTTTTCGGCGGGGCTGCGCTCGAATTTTCTCTCGATCTGAGCGCGCGTGGCTTCGATCAATTTTCCATACTCGACACCAGACGGGCAAGCCGTCACGCAGGCGACGCAGCCGAGGCAGCTATCGAAATGACTGACCCAGTTGGCATTCATCTCAACTTCGCCTTCGGTCGCGAGCTTCATGAGCTGGATGCGGCCGCGGGGAGAATCCATTTCCAAGTTCCAAAGGACGTAGGTGGGGCAAACAGGCAGACAAAAACCGCAATGAACGCACTTGTCGATGATTTGCATCGAGGGAGGATGATGCGAATCAAAGCGGCTCTGAAGATCGACGGTGGATGCCGAGTCTGGCATCAGATGCCCCCCACGAAGCGACCCGGATTCAAAGTGGATTTTGGATCGAGCCGAGATTTTACCTCTTTCATGAGCGGCAAGGCATCGCCGGGTTTTCCCCAAGCGTCGAGGGCGGGCATGCTCGCTGGAGCATCGAGCCGGACGAGCGAGCCTGTGCGATTCTCGATGAAATCGCGGAGAGTCGACAAACCTTCCTGCAACGCGGCGGGATGGCCTTCGAGCCGGAGCCAGCCGATTCCGTGAGCATGGATAACCGCTTTCCAGTGAAGTTTGCGGGCCGCGGAAGTTTGGACGACGGTATCGACGGTAGGCGCAAGTTGAGCGGGAAGGATAGAGATTTTCGCGAGGGCAGTGGTTTCGGGGTCCGAAAAAGACCACAGCTCTTGGCGCGCGGACCAGACCGAAGTTTCTGCCTCGGAGAGACTTGCTTTGCCCGCGATGACACGGAGCTGGCTTTCTTGGGCAGAAATGCCAGCGGTAGTCCCTTCAAAGAGCACATCGGTGACGGGAGCATCAACGTCTGAGAATCGAGATTGAAGCGCAACCTGGGCGAGTTTGGAATTTTGAATGGAGTGGACAAGAGATTGAGTATCGCCCGGCCGAGCGGTGGCGATAGAAAAGCAGCGAGAGTTGTGCGGCAGCGCATGGAGTCGAAATACAGCACGAGTGATGACTCCGAGAGTGCCCAGAGCGCCTGTGACAAGTTTTGGCAAGTCGTAGCCGGCGACGTTTTTTACGACTTTGCCGCCGCTGGAGGCAAGCGTGCCATCGGGCAACGCGATCGTCACGCCGATAATCAAGTCGCGCAGGCCGCCGAAGCGAAGCCGAAGCGCGCCGCTGTCGTTCGTGGAAAGAATGCCTCCGATGGTAGCGGAATCCGGCACAAGAGGGTCGAGCGCCAAGCGCTGGCCGTGCTTAGCCAGAGTTTGCTGCAAGCGCCGAACCGTGCAGCCTGACATCACCGTGACAGTTAAGTCTGACCACGCGTGCTCCATGATATCGCTTAGTCGAGCGGTGGACAGAATGACGTCAGCGCGGCTGGGAGGGTTGCCCCAGCGCATCTTCGTACCGCCGCCACGCGGAAGAACGGCAAGGTCCGCTTCATTCAATAGTTTCAGAACTGCGGCAAGCTCGCTTTCGATGCCTGGTTCGACGATAAGGTTTGGCTCTGCGCCAGCGACTGCGTCTGCGGGAAGAGCGGGACGAACGCGGTCGGGCTTGACCATCGCGATCAGTTTGTCGCGTAGCGATGAAAAGACGGCGCCGGAGGCGTGTTTGCCTGAAGAATCCATGTTCAAAAATAGATCCGATGGCAGCAAAGACGGGGGCCAGCGGACATGACAACAGAGAGCATCAATAGCGCTCCGCCTGGCCGCTAAGCTCGAGCGGGTGAGGGATGTACTCACCGGATTTTTCGCCGCACAGGCGCGGGCGGGGAAAGACTTTGGTGGGATTCGAAAGAAGAAGTGGGTCGAAAGCGCAACGCACTTTCTGCATGGTTTCGAGGTCCGGTTCGGCAAACATTTTTGGCATCATTTTCTTCTTGTCTTCACCGACGCCGTGTTCACCCGTGATCGAACCGCCAGCGGCGATGCAAAGCTCGAGGATCTGCTCAGAAAGTTTCTCGGCAAGCTGCTGCTGGCCGACGACGTGGCGGTCGTACAAGACCATGGGGTGTAAGTTGCCGTCGCCGGCGTGAAAAACGTTTGCGACGCGCAGACCCTTTTCCCCACTGAGGCGGGCGATGTCGGTCATCACTTGAGGAAGGGAAGTGCGTGGGATGACGCCGTCCTGCACGATGTAGTTGGGGGAAATCCTGCTCATGGCGGCAAAGGCGGCTTTGCGGCCTTTCCAGAACAGCGCGCGCTCAGCGTCCGATTTTGCGGCGCGAATTTCGGAAGCGCCCTCGCGGCGACAAATCTCGCTCAGATCGCGCATCAAGGTTTCGACTTCGACAAGCGGGCCATCGAGTTCGACCAGGAGCAGAGCACCGCAATCCGGATACCCGGCGTGGACCGCAGCTTCTGAAGCCTGGATGGAGAGATTGTCCATCATCTCCATCGCCGCGGGGAGCATTCCAGCAGCGATGATGCCACTCACCGCCTCGCTTGCTTCCGTGGTAGAAGAAAAAGCCGCTAGAAGTGTGCGGACGGTTTCGGGGCGCTTCACGATGCGCAGAACTACTTTCGTTGCGATTCCGAGAGTGCCCTCGGAGCCGACAAAAACACCGGCGAGATCGTAACCGGGAGCGTCAAGAGCTTTGCCGCCGAGATGAATCAAGGCGCCGTCCGGCAGAACGACTTCAAGACCGAGCACGTGAGTTGTGGTGAAACCATATTTCAGACAGTGAGCGCCGCCGGAATTCTCCGCGACATTGCCACCAATGCTGCAAACCGATTGAGAAGAAGGGTCGCAAGCATAGAAAAAATCATTGTGCTGAACGCTTCCGGTAACATCGAGATTGATGACGCCCGGTTCGACAGTGACGCGGGCATTGGGAAAGTCGATTTCAAGGATGCGGTTCATGCGAGCCAGGCTGATGACGATGCCGTTTTCAACTGGCAAGGCACC
>Ga0075017_100000148_pt1 | contig 31593 bp, 24 predicted proteins | sample AleBraG_ABR_2012_FD_71475 | JGI IMG/M metagenome (GOLD analysis project Ga0075017, IMG submission 71475) | Freshwater sediment microbial communities in response to fracking from Pennsylvania, USA - Alex Branch Run_MetaG_ABR_2012 | ecosystem: Environmental > Aquatic > Freshwater > Creek >... | reverse complement strand
GACACGGGAAGTGCCGTGGCGCACGGGTTTCTTGGCGTACCCGGAATTCGTGTCGTCATCCTTTATCCCTCCAAACGCATCAGCGAAGCGCAAGAGAAGCAGTTCACAACGCTCGGTGAGAACATCACCGCGCTGGAGGTCGCTGGCGCCTTCGATGATTGCCAGCGGCTCGTGAAGCAAGCCTTTTTAGATGGCGAGCTAAACAAGCGAACCTGGCTCACGTCCGCCAATTCGATTAACGTGGCACGGTTGCTGCCGCAAATGTTTTATCACGTCGCCGCTTACCGGCAATTGCCAGTGGCTTCGGTTCCGCTGATTGTGAGCGTGCCGAGCGGGAACTTTGGCAATTTGACCGCGGGTATCTTTGCAAAGCGGATCGGGCTGCCAGTGGCCAAGTTCGTCGCGGCCACAAACGCCAACGATGTTGTGCCTGAATATCTGAAGCGGGGAGAGTTTCAGCCGCGGCCTGCGCGGGCGACTTACTCAAACGCGATGGACGTGGGAAATCCCAATAATTTTCCGCGATTGCTGGACTTGTGCCGCAACCGATTGGAAAATGTGCGCAAGGAAATCTGGGGACACGGCGCGACCGACGCCGAGACATTGGCCGAAATGAAAGCGCTTCATAACCGTCATGGTTATACCTCTGATCCGCACACTGCGGTCGGCATGCTCGGGTGGGAAGCTTACAAACGTGAACATCCTGAGCCTGCACAGGGGCTAGTGCTGGCCACGGCTCACCCGGCAAAATTTGCGGAGATTGTGATGAAAGCGATTGGATCTGCTCCGACGCTGCCGGATCGACTAGCGGGCTACTTGTGCCGCGAAAAATTGTCGCTGCCAATTTCAAGCAAGTATGATGACTTCAAACAGTTTCTCGCGGGGAACTGAGTAGTCTAAGATTTTCGGAGCCGGTCGAGCAGGATGAAGAGAAAAACTGCGGCGATCGCGTTGACTAGAGCAGAGAGAGCCAAGTGCAAGTTAAACCAGGGCTCCGGTTGAGCCAGCAGGATGCGGCGGGTCAATACCATGATTGCTTGATGTCCCACAAAAAAACCGATCGTAAGAGCGAATCTGGCTACCGGATGTTCTGTATCGAGCTTTCCTCCGATGGATGAGGCGAGATAACCAATCACGGTCTTTGCAATGCCATAGAGACCGAGAGGAACGGTCGGGCCGCTCAAACTGTCCTGAAGAAGACCAATCGCCATTCCGAGCAGGAGTCCGGTGGAGGGATTGCGGCGGCTCAAACCGAAATAGATCGTGACGAGCAGCGGCAGGTCCAGCATTCCAGCTTTAGCGAAGTGCAGCGGGAACCACGCCTGAAACACCAGAGCTAGCAGAGTGGAAAAAATTATGGCGCCGGCGCGGAACTTATGCACCTCAATGTGAGTTTCCCCGCCACGAAGTTCGTAAGCTTCGTTCATCGCCTGACCACCGGAGGAGGGGAAGCGGAAGCGCCTGGGTGAGTCTTGACCAGGGCGGGAGCAGCTTCCTTCTTCAGATCAAGCGGCTGTTGGGTCAGGAGGACTATGACCTCTTCCAATCGCTCGAGGCTCGCAGCCGGTTTGACCTTAATCTGCTTGAAGGTGGTGCCGGGTTTGACTTCAACGATTGTTCCCACAGGAAGATCCCTCGGAAAAATGCGGTCCATCCCACTGGTGATGACATGTTCTCCGACGTTTACCCCGTCATCGTCTGGAACATATTTCATCGATAGGAGCGGCTCGCCCGAACCGCCGACCGGACCCTCCACATGACCCTGGTCCCGCGATTCCGCAACCATGGCGCCCACGCCGCTCTCTTTGTCCGTTAAGAGAAGTACCTGGGAAGCGTTTGGATAGGTTTCGATGACTTTTCCGACCACGCCATCAGGCGTGATGACGGCCATATTTCTTCGAATTTTGTCTTGTTCGCCGCGATCCAATTGAATGGTCAGGCTGGCGCTGCCTGCGCTGGTTCCGATAACCCGGGCAAAGATCATGGGAACGTCTTCGTGTAGTTCCTTGAAGTGCAGCAGACCCGCAAGACGATCCGCTTCGGCTGCTTTGCCCTCCAATTGAGAGTTTCTAAGCTTCAGCTCATTCAGATCGCGCCGCAGCTGTTCGTTATCCCTGGTGGTGCCGCGAAGGGCGAAATAATGCCGCCAAACATCGCGAACCCAGGAATAGCTGGACGAACTCGCCCGCTCGAAAGGGGAGATGATGCCGACCGTCCAGACGCGGATCAGCCGTCCTTGAGATTCGCGCTTGATCTGCACGGCCAGCAAGAGTACCTGGAGGATGATCACTCCGGCCAGAAGGACCAGCGATTTGTGTCGAGAGGGAACGCCCACCATAAGAGTTCACAGTTGACAATTCAAAGTTCAAAAATTCCAGAAAATCCCAACACTCCGAAAGGAATTGCCGGAAGGTGAAAATCCCTGCCCTCCGGGCTTCCAGGATGCATTGTGATTCAGCGAACAGTCAGTTCCGAAAAATCCCTAATCGATGCAAACCTGGCGCAAGAGTTTAAAGTCGCTCAACATTTTTCCCGTTCCGAGAACGACGGAAGCCAGGGGATCATCAGCAATGGAAACGGGCAATCCCGTTTCCTCGCGGATTCGCTTGTCCAAGTTCTTCAGCAATGCCCCTCCGCCGGTCAGGACGATGCCCCGGTCGCTGATGTCCGCGGAAAGTTCCGGCGGTGTGCGCTCCAGGGCTACACGCACAGCGTTGAGAATCGTTGCCACGCATTCGCTGAGGGCTTCACGAATCTCGCTGTCATCAATCGTCACGGTGCGGGGAACGCCCTCGATTAAGTTGCGGCCCTTCACTTCCATGGTGAGCGGTTTTTCCAGCGGATAGGCGGAGCCGATCTCCATCTTGATCTGTTCAGCGGTGCGTTCGCCAACAAGCAGATTGTACTTGCGTTTGAGGTACTGCATCACCGCTTCGTCCATTTCATTGCCGGCCACGCGTACCGAACGCGAGTAGACGATGCCGCTCATGGAGATCACGGCGATGTCCGTGGTCCCGCCGCCGATGTCCACCACCATGTTTCCGGAGGGCTCTTCGATGGGCAGACCGGCGCCGATGGCCGCGGCCATCGCTTGTTCAACCAGATACACTTCGCTGGCTCGCGCGCGGTAGGCGGAATCTTGAACAGCGCGTTTTTCGACCGGAGTGATTTCGCTCGGCACGCCGATGACAATGCGGGGATGAACCAGCACCCGGCGGTTGTGCGCCTTCTGGATAAAATAGGTCAGCATCTTTTCGGTGACTTTAAAGTCCGCGATGACCCCGTCCTTCATGGGTTTGATAGCGACAACGTTTCCGGGAGTGCGGCCCAGCATCTCTTTTGCTTCGCGGCCGACAGCGACCACTTCGCCGTTTAATTTGTTGATGGCGACAATCGAAGGTTCATTGACGACAATTCCTTTTCCGTGCGAGAAAACCAGGGTGTTGGCTGTTCCCAGATCAATTGCCAGGTCGGACGAAAACAGACTGAACACCGACCTCAGGTTGTAACCGCTCTTATTCATTCCTGCTTCCCCCCACCCAGAGCCACGCTCCGCAGCCCGGCTGGCAATTGCAATCAAGAAACTCACTCAGCCTTTAACCATTGTCGCCGGACTTGGCGACCAGCGCAAAGCGCCTGCATCATTTTCTTAACTCTTACTTCGGAACCACGATGGGCACCGGTCTGATGGCGGTACCGCCGCGGCGGTTCGATCCGATAATCGATATGGTATGTGGTCCGGGATCAAGCGGCTCCGTGAAATGGCGAAACCGCCCGTCCGGAGCGATGTTCGAGACTGGCTGGCCGTTGATAATCAGGGCGGCGCCAGGCTCGGTTCGGCCCACGATTTCCACGACCCGTCCATGCAACTGTGTCCCCTCGATTTCGAGCCGCATATCCTGCGACTTGCCTTGCGTCACAAGCGTGAACTTGAAAATTTCGCTGACTTCGCTGGTCTGCTTCTTGCCGTCGGTGGCGGTCACATTCCAGAAGTAGTCGCCAGGATCTAGTCCCGTCACATCGGTTCCCGTTCCGATGATGTTCTTAACCTCTTTGTCGGTCTTGGTGAACATGGAGGTTTTGCTGATGCGGAGCGTATAGGAAACCGCTTCTTGCACAGGCTTCCACTCGAAATGCAGATTTGCCGTCTTTGTATTGTCGACGATGATCGGCGCGAGATTCAGAGGCTCCGCCAGTTCAGGGGGAGCAAGTACATTGGATTTCTGGATGGGACCGCTGTACGGAATTGTCGCCTTCTCAAACTGGGCCAGGTCAATTTTCTCTTCGCCGCGTTGTACCTGAGCGCTACCGCTGGAGAGCACGATCTCGCTCTCTTTTCTTTCTGGGTCAGCCTTAACCGCAGCACGGCTGTTCGGGCTCAATTGGGCTGTTGCGTCTTCGGCACTAACAGCTGCCTTAGAACCGGGAGTGGTCCAATTCGGAGTCGCCAGGTCAATCTGTCCGGTGCTGATCCTCATTGCTACGCTGGAAGGCTTATTGCTCTCAGTCGTGTTTTCTTCCACCGTGACCAACGTTCCAGGTTTCACGGTGTAAAACGTGCCGTCAGCAAATGTGATGCGTGCCGCCCCATCAGAACCCGTCTGTATCAGGTCGCCTTTGTCCAGTACGGTGCGAAAATCCGCATCAGCCCACAGGACCGAGTTCACTTTCTTGACCTGGACTCTTCCATCCAGGTTGACGAACTTTGCGTTTTTCTGGTCGGGGCTGCCTGGGTCGATCTCGGGATTCCCCACCGTTTTTTCTATTTTCTTCAATACGATGGAATAAAGCTCCGGTTTCGCCAGGTAGATTCCGCCACCGATAATCAGAACAACCAGAAGAGCGTAGACCACCACGGTCTTGTACGTCATGGTTGTCCAGTAGACCTCGACGTGCGGGATCTTGTGCGGACCAGACGGCGGTGGGCGCTTCGGAGGAATTGGTGGCTGCGTTGTCACGATGGATTGAGCTCTTGTTTCCCTAACTTTCCAATCTAACAGGAGTGGTTCTGGCGAGGTGACATTGCTGGAAGTAGAGTAGTCAATCAACAAATAGGACCGCCATGAGACTCCTGCGAGCGACCCGCAGTCGGCCAGACGCTGGAAACTCACCCGAGGCGCGCCGGCCGCCGGGACCTGGGCGCAGAGGATTGTATTTGAGGCTTGTCCCCGTATCTCCTATAATTCTAAGTTTGTCTACGGACTCAGGAGATACATCGCATGTCAGGTTCAATTGGCAATCAGAAACTAGGCTACCGGGTGCTGCTCGGTGCGGTCGTCGTGTTACTCGGTGGAAGCATGCTGCTCTACCTGGTTCCCCAGACTCCAGGCACCGCGGAGGTCTCCACCGACACCGTTGCCAAGGTCGGGGATAAGTCCATTACCGTCGCGGACATTCGCAAACAGCTCGATGAGATTCAACGTCGCAACCCAGTTCCCAAGCAACTCGAAGGAATTTACGCTCAACAGATTCTGCAACAACAAGTTCTCGAGAAAGAGATTGAATACGAAGCCAAAATTCTGGGAATTACTGTCACGGATCAGGAGCGCGCGGACAGGATTCGCCAGTTTCTGCCGACAGTCTACAACGGCGGTTCGTTCGTGGGCATGGAACGCTATTCTACGGAAGTGGAGTCGCGGTTCCAGTTGACCGTGCCTGTTTTTGAAGAGTTGATCCGCCAAGGGCTGGTCGAAGAAAAGTTCAGAAAGCTCGTTACCGATGGAATAAGCGCCGGCCCCACGGAGCTGCAGGATCAATTCCGGTATAAGAATGAAAAAATAAAACTGGACTACGCGCTGATCAAGCCGGAGGAGCTTGAATCCAAGATCACGCCGGAAGAGTCTGAAATTGCGGGATCCTACTCGAAAAACCGAGCCAAGTATCAGGTTCCGGAGAAGCGTTCGGTGCGCTACGCCGTCGTGGATCTCAATCAGATCCGTCAGTCCCTGCAAGTTTCAGACGAACAGTTGAAAATTCAATACAAGCAGAATATTCAGCAGTATCAGGTTCCCAGCCGCGTCCACGCGCAGCGGATTGTTTTAATGACCGTGGGAAAGACCGATGCCGAAGTGGATGAGATTAAGAAAAAAGCGGAAGATATTCTCAAACAACTGAAGAGTGGCGGAAAGTTTGACGAGCTTGCCAAAAAGTACTCGGAAGATCCTGGCAGCAAGGACAAAGGTGGCGACCTTGGCTGGATTATCCAAGGACAGACGGTACCCGAGTTTGAAAAGACGGCATTCGGTTTGAAACCCGGCGAGATTTCCGATCTGGTCCGCACACAATATGGATTTGACATCATCAAGGTGCTGGAGAAGGAGCAAGCTCATACAAAGACGTTTGACGAGGTGAAAGAAACCCTGCGCCCCAATCTCTTGCTTACTCAGACTGACAAATTGGCAGCCGATATCGCGGACAAGATTTCATCTGAAATCCGAAGATCGAATAAGCTTTCGCTGGATGAACTCGCTCACCAGTATCATCTGAGCATCGAGGAAACGCGCGCAGTGCCCGCCAATGATACTTTGATCGAGTTGGGGAATTCGCGCGAAGTGAAAGACGCGATCTTCAGCCTTCGTGCGGGTGAACTGAAGCCTCCCATAAAGACTGAGCGCGGCTATGTGATTCTTGCCATTAAAGAGATTCAACCCGCCCACCAAGGCACGCTACTAGAGGTTCGGGATCGAATTGTCGGAGAGCTGAAGCGCAATAAGTCTGCTGAGCTGGCCAAGAACAAAGCGGATGAATTGATCCAGCGCGCCAAGGGCGGAGAAAAGTTTGAGGCTGCAGCGAAAGCACTTAGCGTTGAAGCCAGGTTGAGTGAATCCATAGCCCGCGACGGTTCCATTCCCGGTGCCGCCAGCGGCCGGCAACTCAGCGATGCGTTTCGCATGAAAACCGGCGATGTGGGCGCGCCTCTGAGTTTGGGACAGCATTGGTTGGTTTACCGGATTGCAGAAAAAACGGATGCCAATCCGGCGGACTTCGAAAAGCAGAAGAGTGAACTTGCCACAGAAGCCTTGCAGGCCAAGCGGGAACTTGCCTTCAAAGCTTTTCGTGTTTCCTTGGAAGAACGGCTGAAGAAAGAGGGCAAGTTAACGCTGATCCCGGACAAGATGAAGACATTTGGCAGCTTCGGTGGCGGACCCTCCGAAAGTCCCCTCTTTTAGCTTTCTTCAGTCAGAATTCGATTCCGAGATCTCAACGCCTACTTATCCCTCAGGATAACCTCGCCGCTCCCCACCAATTGGTCGTTTAGCCAGAGCTTGTACTTATACGCGGCGGCTTTTGTCCCTGGCCTCGGCGGCCCACTCAACAAGCGCATGCCGGCTGGGGCTTGGAATACGTTCGAGGAAAAAGGGCACCGGTTCACGTCGAACTCGACGCGCAAATTCCCCGCGTCTGAAATCCAGGAAACCTGATCGCCCGGATCGAGTACCACGGCCTGCGGAATCAAACCAACCAGGACTGGGCGTTCGGCCATAGTTCCTTCCAACCTATCGTCAAGCTAAATCGAAATTTCATCACGCATTCTGCTGACGGCGACTCTTGGACGATAGCACATTCTTCAGCTCACATTCTTGCGAGGTTGTGCATCGACACCGGCCGCGTTACTCATGAAACTTTTTCGCAATTTCCACAACTAAATCATGCTCCTTCGCATCCTACTTGGTGTAAACTGAACTTTACTGCTTTTCGCCGCTGTTCAGCGCAACTGCCCGTTTCATTTGTTCAGTCCCGGCTCGATTTTCCGGCTGGATCTCTTGCGCTCCCGAAATGACCTATTGAGTAGCGTCTGAATCTCGACGCGGAAGGAAGTTTCCGTATGGCCGCAGTACCCAGATATTTGTCAATTCCGTTGCCCAACGGCTCGCGGATTTCTATCTTGCACGCAACGCCTTTTGTTCTTGTTCATTTGGCTTCGCTGCTGATTTTTTTTATCCCGTTTCATTGGTACTTCATAATCGCCTCCCTTGGAATTCTGATCGTGCGCATGTTTTTCGTGACCGCGGGCTATCACCGCTATTTTTCTCACCGTTCCTTTAAGACCAGCCGCCTGTTCCAATTTGTTATGGCTTTTATGGCCATGTCCTCCTCGCAGAAGGGTGTGCTCTGGTGGGCGGCGCATCATCGCCATCACCACCGCTATTCAGACCAGGAATTGGATCTGCATTCCCCAACCTTATTTGGTTTTTTTTGGTCCCACCTGGGATGGATTATCTCCGACAAGTACAATGCCACGCGACTGGATTACATCGGTGACTTTGCAAAGTACCCTGAACTCCGGTGGCTGGACAAGTACCATGTCGTGCCGCCCGTGGTTCTTGGGGCATTGATTTGGCTGATTGGGGGATGGCCTCTGTTCATCTGGGGGTTCTGCCTCAGCACTGTGCTCCTCTGGCATGATACTTTCACGATCAACTCGCTCTCCCATCTTTTTGGTTCGCGGCGCTATGAAACATCAGACACCAGCCGCAACAACTGGCTGCTGGCAATCCTGACGCTCGGCGAGGGCTGGCACAACAATCACCACCACTATATGGCATCTGCGCGACAGGGCTTCTTTTGGTGGGAAATCGATTTCACTTACTACACGCTGAAGGTTCTGTCCTGGTTTGGCATCGTCTGGGATCTGCGCAAAGTCCCCGCACACATACTTGCTGATCTACCCGCCGGAGCTTGATCACCGGACGATGTAGAGATCTTTGTGCCTGGTGATGACGCAGGTTTTCTCGCCCCAATGCTCTTGGTCTGAATCACTCTCGAAGGAATCCTTCATTAGCGGATCAATTCCTAGCCAGATTGATTCCCTGATGAGACTAAAGCTTGATAAGGCCTTCCCCGGACAATTCCACGAATTGGGCGGAAGGCAATGCAGCGGAACTGCTTTTGGGCGGATTGCCTGTTTCCAGAGGTAAGGCCGCCACTGCCCGGTTGCGCCCCCCGTTCTTAGCCCGGTAGAGGGCAACGTCGGCCAGTGAGAGTACGGCTTCTGCAGACACTGCTTGGGGCATGCTCGGGATCCAGGGGAAACTAGCCCATCCGATCGAGCACGTGCGCGAGAATGGGGTAGTCGAGCCTTTGATTTCAAACGGCGCAGAGCTAATCGAAGCCAGCACGCGAGATGCAAGAATGGAGGCCTCCGCCCGCTCGGTGAAGCGCGATACCACCAAGAATTCTTCTCCACCCCATCGAATGAGGACGTCAGACAAGCGGATTGCTGAATTGATCCTGAAAGTTACGTCACGAAGCAATTGGTCTCCGGCATCGTGGCCAAATCGATCGTTGATCTCCTTGAAGTGATCAATATCAATCAAATAGAAAATCAGGTCGCGGTTGCGATCGGTTGGGTTCTTGGAAGCGTACACACGCATGGACTGATTCACATCTGCATCGATCGAGACCTGGAAAAAGCGCCGGTTGCGCGCGCCCGTCAGCGGATCGGTAAATGAGATTTCCTGCAACTCTCGATTCGCTCTGGCCAGCGCCTCACTTCGCTCGGCGACAGCCAGTTCCAGGCGGATTCTGTCCCCCTGCAACTGCCGCGTGCGGAAGGAAATGAAGGCAAAGATCAATGCAATCGAAGCAAGTGCTCCCAAGGATCGAAAAGCCCAGTGCTGCCACCACGCTGGTGAAACAGTGAAGCTGAAAGAAGCAGCTTCCGGCGTCGAACCGTGCTGACTGTGGCACGAAACAATGAACTTATAAGACCCCGGAGGCAAAGCCGAATAGCTCAGCTCGCGAAGAGAAGTTTCCGCGTAATCTGATTCAATGCCTTCCAGCCGGTGATAGCAGCGCACATTCTGCGGATTTTTGAAGGTCAACGGTGCAAATTGAACGACCAGATTGTTCTCCCGGTGCGTGGCAGTGGGCGTTGCATCCTGGAGCCGCTCTTTTCCGCCCAACTGCGCGGACGTGATCATGACGCTAAAACGGGAATCGCTTTTCTCCGAGGGGGCTTCCGGAACATATCTGGCCAGTCCGCCGCTTGTCCCGAACAGTAGAGAGTTGTCGCGCTCAGCAAAGAAGGCCGAGCTATCAAGATCGTTCCACAGCAAGCCGTCCGAGCGCGTGAAACGCAACGTCGAGGAGTCCTTGCGAATCTCTGTCAGGCCCTGTGACCCGCCGACCCAGATATTTCCCTGGCGGTCGCGCGCGAGTAAGGCTACATCCAGTGAGACTAAACCTTGCGATAAGCCGAAATTGGAAACGGCAGGTTTGCCGTGCGTCAGCCTGAGGCGCGAGACGCCCAGAGGGTCATCATATTGGATCCAAGCTTCATGCTTCGAAATCGCCAGGACATCCCGGACCGTAAGTTCAAGTAACGAATCGCGGAGCGCAAAATGGTGCCAGCCTGTTCCGTCGTACTCGAAAACTCCGTGCAGCCCAGAGGTCCAGAGGGCGCCGTCCGGGCTCCAGGAAAAGCTGCTGGCAGTCGCGCTTGAGTTTTTCCAGAATCCGGGAGCGACAAAATTAAATGGCCTCTTGGTCGATTGGAGGTACTTCAGATAAGTCTCTTCTCCAATCCACAACCGTCCATCTGGTGAACGCGCCATGCTGTCGGGAGCGGTTCCCTCAAGAGCCACTCTTTCAACCTCCAACGTATCAGGATCAAAACGGGCAAGGCCCCCGGGGACACTGAGCGCCCAAATTGCGCCTGATGAATCGAGTTCCAGCTTTCGGACCGTGGATGCAAAGAATTTGCCCCGCGAACGCCAGGTGTGCCAATGATTCGACTCGCGCTCCCACACCGCAACTCCATTATTTGTAGCCACCCAGAGCCGCTGGTGGGTGTCACGAAGGATGGACCAGACCACGTTGTCTGGAAGCCCTTCAGCCTGTGTCCACCCGGACCAAGAGTCGCGTCCCGTCCAGCGGAAAATACCTGCTCCGCCGAATCCCAGCCAATAGGATCCTTCGCGGTCCTCTATCCCCGAGACCACGGCATTGGATTCCAGACCCCGCGATCGATCGATAACGTCCCAACCCGTTTTTGTGCGGCGATACAGCCCAGCGATGGAAGGAATCAGCAGCTCTCCGTCGTGCCCCAAAAAATAGGAACCAAAGTCGCTGGCGGGAGGCAGAGTCGGAGCCTCCCTCCAGAATCGCGGATAGGCGGCGTCCATCCGGTAGAGATGCGTGGTCGTTCGGACCCAAAGAATATAGGAGCCATCGCGGACCAGAAACCGAATAGGTTCTTTTGGCAATCCCCGGGAAGTAGGCATGAAACGGAGCTGACCAAGCGTATCGATCCACCCTAGATGCCAGTCAAAGGCGAACCAGGTTCGGTTGTCCTGGTCCGTGAAAACCACGCCGTATTGCGACTTATGAAACTCCGATGGGACCGACCACACATGAAATTTCTTGGGGTCCTTGAACGGGATGAACATCAACCCGCTCTGCGACGCCACATAGAGATTTTCAGCCGCGTCGAGGGCAATCGGCTGCGATCCTGTCAGGGGTCCAACTGGCGCTCTCACCGAAAGCGGATGAAACGAATTGTCGTAATAGGCCAGAACGCCTTGCTGGGTTGCAATGTAGATTCTGCCGCTCTTCCCAAGGAGCATCTGCAGGATAAATGCGTTGGGAAGCCCGTCCGGCAGACCAAAATGAACGGCTCGAGAACCGTCATAGCGAATCAGTCCGCTCTGAGTTCCGATCCAGAGGAACCCTTGGGAATCCTGAAGAAAACAAGTGGGGGTGATGGTGGAGAGCCCTAGGTTTTCGCCCACTCGCTCGAACACATAGTGGGGGTGATCAGGCAGAGTAAGCGAAGACGCATGGACGCACTCTGCCACGCTCGCCAGCGAGCATACCAACATCGAGATGCAGACTACTCGCAGCACTTGAGTCTCCGAGAGGGCAATTCATACAATTTTAGCGCCTCGCGAGTTCCACCGCTGGCGGCCATGCTGTAGTGATAACCTGAACCCTAGGGCAGCACGCCCACTCTTCTTGGTCAAACTGCGTTGATCGTCCTGGCATTGGGCCAACTTGGACGTTGCGCGGGTGGGCCACTTGGGCGAAAATTGGGTTTCTGCAAGCGGCGGAGCTACGGGAAACGATTCTAGTTTTCAGAGGCGCTCCCATTGCTAGGTCGGTTTTGGAAGGACTAGTCCACATGACGCAACGGATTGGAGAACTCAATCCCCCCGTTCGGCTGATGCTTACGCCGGGACCCTCTTCCATTGACCCGCGCGTCTACCGGGCGCTCGCTTCTCCACTGGTTGGCCACGTCGACCCCTGGTTCAAGACATGCATGGAAGATACGCAAGTCCTAATGCGGCAGGTCTTTCAGACAGAAAACCGAATCACCATGCCGCTCTCGGCATCCGGCTCCGGAGGCATTGAAGCTTCAGTTGTCAACGTGCTTGAAGAAGGTGACGAAGCCATCATCGCCGTGAACGGAATCTTTTCGGATCGCATGTATGAAATTGGATCGCGCGTCTCATCGAAGGTGACCAAGGTCGAGGCTCCACAGGGCAAGGTGGTGGATGCGGGGGATGTCCTTCGGGCCGGCAAAGGCCGAAAGATTAAAATGATCGGTTTGGCACAGGGAGAGACGTCGACCGGAGTCGTCACCGACATCAAACCCTTCCGCAAAGTGGCCGACGAACTCGGCGCCCTCTTGGTTGTGGATGCCGTGGCGTCCCTTGCCGCGGTCCCGCTCCATGTGGACCGGGATCGCATCGACATCTGCTTCAGTGGTTCGCAGAAGGCCATCAGCGCGCCTCCAGGGATGGCCCCCATGACTGTCAGCACCGTCGCGGAGGAGTCTTTCCGCCAAAGAAAGACCAAAGTACGCAGTTGGTACTTCGACCTCACCTCCGCCATGAACTATTGGGGGAAAGATCGCCTGTATCATCACACTCCCCCGGTTTCCCTGATTTACGCGCTCCGGGAGGCCATGCGCCTCGTGGTCGAAGAAGGGCTTGCGGCACGTTGGGAGCGGCACCGCATAAATCAACTCGCCCTGATCCTGGGACTCGAAGGCATGGGTTTGTCGCTACTGGTGGAAAAGCCGGAGCAACGGTTGTCTACCGTGACCGCCGTCATGGTGCCTGCCGGCGTGGACGAGGCCAAAGTCCGCAACCAGCTTCTTGAAGAATTCAACATCGAGATCGCAGGGGGATTGGGCCCGCTGAAAGGCAAGATTTGGCGGATTGGATTGATGGGTTACTGCAGTCAGAAGCCGTTCGTTCTGCTGCTTCTCTCGGCTCTGGAAAAGTGTCTTACGGATCAGGGATACAGGCTGTCGGGCGGTGCTGGTGTTGCTGCTGCGTTGAAGAATTATTCTCGAGTGGAAACTGTCGCAGCGGCCAGCCGCTGACGCAGGAGCGAAAGAGGAAACTAGCGTGACAACAATTCCTGTACTGGCGAACTCTGGCGCGATGAGCCAGTTCATCGGCGCTTTTGAAGTGACTTCCAAGTTGAGCGGCAAGAACTATCAGTGCCGCTTCTCCCATATGTGGAACGGCATTGCCACGCGCCACGCCGACACCATTGACGAGAAATTCTATGTTGATGGCGACGCTCACGTCGTCGGGCTGGCCCATACCGCGTTCGTAAATTTCCGCGAAAAATCAGGCCGCGATTTGACGGATCGCGAATCAAGCTATGTCGGCGCTGAGTACTTGCGCGAACGGCTCGAAGAGGATGATGTCCGCCCGCTCTATGACGCTTCGCACAGTGACGTCTCCCGCGTGATCCAGCAACTCGGCATCAAGTAACTCTTTCAGCTGGGGAATTTGAGGGCAGACTCCCGCTTGCCATTTATAGTTGACGGGGATTAATCGCCGGTTTCGGCATGAAACGATTCCAGCGAAGGATGGCGCATTCCATCGCGCCGGATGAAGTGAATCACCAGCAGCATTAGGAACGCTCCGCAGACCATGACGGCCACGGAAATCTGTAACCCCACCTGCAGGTCTCGAAGATCTGAAATTTTGCCGACAACATGCGGCCCCAGCCCGCCAAGCAGTTGCGTCACAAATAGATACACGCCCACGGACGTGGCATGCGCGCGGCGCGGCATCATGTCGTGCAGCACCGCCGTCACTGGTCCGTGATACCAAGACATAAAGAACCCGGCAATGAACAGCCCCACGAGCACTGTTTGCTTCTCTTCGGACTGGATAGCCAGCAGAAGGAATGGCGCCGCGAGAAGAAAACCACACGCGATGGCCAGTATTCGCCCATAGGAAAAGCGTCGGTGCATGCGGTCAGCCACGAACCCCCCTGCCAAGACTCCAAGCGCCATCGAAAGCAGCAGAATGATGGCAATTGAAACAGAAGCTTCACGCAGACTGAAATCCTTATAGCTGACCGCAAAATCGATGCCCCAGGTGATAATCGAAACCACGGAAAATGTGATGCAGGCCCCAGCGGCCAGCATGGCCAGAAATGCTGGAACACCAAGTAGCTTTCCGATGGGCACCACATCCGAGCGCGGTCCTCTCGGGGGATCCTCGATTCCGAATAGTGCCAGGCCTGGAATCAGACCCGCAATTCCAACCACGAACAGCGCGTATTGCCAGCCGTATCGCAGCGCGATGATTCCTCCCAGCGCTTGCCCGCACGCTCCGCCGAGCAGCATCCCCGAAGCAAAAATGGATTGCGCGAACGCGCGCCGCTCTTCCGGAAAGGCTCCTGAGATCATGGATTGTCCGGCAGGGGCGTAGGCTGCTTCACCTAGCCCGACAACCGCGCGGGCGATCAAGAAGAAAAGGAATGAGCTGGCAAACCCTCCAGCGAATGTGGCCAGGCTCCAGCAAAGTATTCCAATCCCGATCACAACCTTTCGGCTGATGCGATCCGCGAGAAAACCAAACGGTATACTGGCTGCTGCGAGCACAATCAGGAGACCCGTCTGCAAATCACCAAGCTGCGCATCCGTGATGTGAAGGTGTTCCCTCAAGAGCGGAATCAGCGGAACATACACTTGCCGTGCGGCGAAGTTGACAAAATTGATTAAAGCAAGTACAGCAAGGAGTCGCAGTTGGTAGAACGTGACCGGATTCGGCTTCTTGTCCATGCTTCGGCTCTTGGCGCACCTGTGCAGAACCTGGCGGAGCGTAGGTAGGCAGTATTACCCGGCTTTCCGGCTTAGCGGGATTATACAACGTGTATGAACACCAATAACTCTTCGAATGTAACCACGAGTGAACGACTAACAACTGTCGTTTCCTACGGAGCCATCCTGCTTCTGTTCTACTTGGTGTTTCGCATTTATGAGCCTTTCCTCGCGGCTCTGGGCTGGGCTGCTGTTCTGGTGATTTTCTTCTATCCCATGCACACTCACTTCCTGCGTAGATTCAAGCCAAACCGCGCCGCGGTCCTCAGCACCGCCACGGTATGCGTCCTGCTGATCGCTCCGGCAATTTTCGTGGCTACATTGTTTGTGCGGGAAGCTTTCTCGGTCTCCCGCGGGATGCAGCACGCCTTCCTGGATGAAACCTCCCTGGTAACCAGAACGTGGCTTTGGATCGCAACTCATGTTCCTGGCCTCGACCCTCATGCAGACGTTGTGGAGATGGTCGAACAGGTCATCCAGAAACAGGCCGGCTTTCTGGCAGAGCGCCTCGGAACTATTCTCAAGAATATCGCCGCGTTTCTCTTCGACCTGGGTGTCATGATCTTCGCCCTCTTCTATTTTTTCAGAGACGCCGATCAAATTCTCCGTGGCGTCCGCGGCATCCTTCCGTTTGACTCCTCACACAAGGACGTCATGATGACGCAGGCAAGCGATCTAATCTCTGCCAGCGTCACCACCAGCTTGATCATTGCTGCTATTCAGGGCGCCCTGGGCGGACTCGGCTTTGCCATCGTCAGGCTGCCCGCTCCACTGTTTTGGGGAGTGATCATGGCCTTTTTTTCGCTGATCCCTCTTGTCGGCTCAGGTTTGATTTTTGTCCCTGCCTCTTTGTGGCTTGGTCTCACCGGCCATTGGGGTCGCGCCATTCTGCTGCTCATCGTCTGTGCGGGAGTTTCTACCGCCGTTGACAATGTTCTCCGGCCCTTGCTGCTCCGAGGACGCACAGAGCTCAGCAGCCTGGTTATCTTTATTAGCGTCGTTGGTGGCGTCAGCGTTTTCGGCATGCTGGGCCTGGTGCTGGGCCCCATTCTGGTCGCCACGGCCGCGGGAGTCCTGACCGTCTATCTGGGTCGCGACGAGGGCACGCCGATGACCGCTGGGTAACATCGGTACCGTGATTTAGTTGGACTCCGGCTCGAATGTGCTAGAGTTACGCGCTCGAAGGCTTTTCATGTCCAGCAAACCCGCCCCACGACCGACCGAGCTTCCTCCGGAAAAACTGCGCTGGCGGTGTGAGCTGGCTCGCATCCCCTTTGAGACCACTGCACAAGCCGAGCTTCGCGAAGGATTTATCGGCCAGGAACGCGCTCTTCGTGCTCTCAAGATGGGCGTTGAACTTTCGGCGCCCGGCTACAATATTTTCGTTTGTGGCTTGGCCGGAACCAGCCGTGGCGGGACCATCGCCCGAATGATTGAGGAGCTTCGTCCTCCCACAAAGGAATCCCTGGATCGATGTTACGTCAACAATTTCAAGCTCACCGATCGGCCGCGCCTCCTCGGCTTACCCCGCGGGCAAGCCACTTCCTTCAAGAAAGACATGCAGGCCGGCATAGACTTTCTGCGCCGCCGCATCCCCCAGGTTTTTGAAGGCGAGCCTTTCCAGCGGCAGAAGGGAAGAATCGTCGAGCGTTTCACCGTCCGTGAAAAAGAATTGATGGACGATTTCACCCGCCGCATCGCCAGGGAACAATTCGCCCTCGGCCACATGCAAGTCGGGGCGGTGGCATTGCCGGAGATTTTTCCCTTGCTCGATGGCCAAATGATTCCCATCGAAGATATTTCCAAGATGGTTCACGAGGGAAAGCTTGAATCTCAGGCCGCTGAGGACATCGAGCGCAAATACGAGCAGTTCCGCCAGGAGTTTACCGTCGTTTACCGCAAGACACTTACTCTCTCCCGCGAACTTGCCAGCGAGCTGAGCTACCTCGAACAGGAAGCCGCTTCCGTTCTTGTGGATGGCGTCATCGAAGAACTCAAGGAAAAATATCCAGGAAACAGTGTCTCCGAATATCTCGAAGAAGTTCGTCACCACCTGCTGGATAATCTCGACCCATTCAAAGAGCGTGAGGGCGAATCCGAAGAGGAAGAGGGCGCGCCGGATGGATTGCCGAAACCTCCGTCAGGCCCCGAACGCGATCCGTTCAGGGTGTACGGCGTAAACGTAATCCTCTCTCACAATCATGAAGATATCTCTCCGGTTATTTTTGAGACCACGCCGACCTACGCAAATCTTTTTGGCACCATCCAGCGTGCCTACGACTCCCGCGGCGGCTGGACCAGCGACTTCATGGATCTCCGCGGCGGCTCTCTGCTACGCGCGGACGGGGGATTCCTGATCATGTATTCGCTCGAAGCGATTTCCGAAATGGGCGTCTGGCGTGCCCTGAAACGCACTCTGAATCACAATCGCCTCGAGATTCAGCCTCTGGAAATGTTCTATCCGTTTGGCGGAAGCGCTCTTAAGCCGGAAGCAATAGAGATTAACGTCAAGGTAATCTTGATCGGTGACCGCCAGCTCTATGAGCTGCTCTACGAGTATGAGGAAGACTTCCGGAAAATCTTCAAAGTGCGCGTCGAATTTGATGAGGAGATGACTATGAGCGACGGCGTGATCGCCGAGTACGCTGGCCGCTTGCGCGCCCTTTCTGAAAAGGAAAATCTATTCCCGTTTGATCGTGGCGCCTTCGCGGCCATGCTTGAGTACGGCGTCCGACAGGCTGGACGCCGCAATAAAGTTACCGCCCGGTTTGTAGACATCGCCGATCTTGCCCGCGAGGCTCATTACTGCGCCGTTGCCGCTCGCGAGGCCGTAGTGCGCGCGGACCACGTCCGCGGCGCCCTCTATTCAAAAATGGAGCGCCATAATCTGATCGAAACCCGCATCCGCGAAATGATTGAAGAAGGGACGCTTCTGGTGGACGTAGGCGGGTCAAAACTCGGCCAGGTAAACGGCTTGAGTGTTCTGGAGATCGGCGGATATTCTTTCGGCAAGCCCGTTCGCATCACGGCCACCGCGGCTCTCGGAAAGTCCGGCCTGATCAACATCGAGCGCGAAGCAAACCTGAGCGGCCGTTTTCATGACAAAGGCGTCCACATCATCGCAGGATTCCTCCGCAGCCAGTTTGCCCAAGACAAGCCTCTTTCGCTGGCGGCCAGCATCTGCTTCGAGCAATCCTATTCCGGCGTTGACGGCGATAGCGCCAGCTCCACTGAAATCTACGCTCTGCTATCGGCGCTGTCCGGCTTGCCTCTCCGCCAAGATATCGCGGTTACCGGTTCCATCAATCAGCAAGGCGACATCCAGGCCATCGGTGGAGTGAACGAAAAAATCGAAGGATTCTTTGACGTCTGCCGTATCAAAGGACTTTCCGGTACTCAGGGCATCATGATGCCTCAATCAAACGTGGAAGATCTTATGCTCCGCGAAGATATTCTCGACGCCGTCGCCAATGGCAAGTTTCACCTCTGGCCTGTGGCAAGGGTTGAACAGGGAATTGAGATCCTTTCGGGAACAGCTGCAGGCGGCAAGGGTCCTGACGGAAAGTTTGAACCCGGAACGGTTTTCGCAATGGTGGACAACCGGCTCCGGCAGTTGGCGCAAACTCTGAAGGACTTCGAATAGCCCTTTTTCAGACCAGTCGGCCCGCCGTTCGGCGAAAACGAAGCGTTCCTGTTCAGCGTTGCAAAGCGGCAGGCGCCATGTATCCCTGCCTGTGACTCACACGGAATGGATCCCTGCCGCTGCCGGTATCGAGCTTTTCGTTTGTACTCACTCGCACCGAAAGGACGTGAAACTTTCCGTCTCGAACTGACGGCGCAACCGCTAGGCTGTACTCATGCCGGACTAGTTGCGCAATCTCAGCATAAACCGCTTCAAATTCATCTGAGTTTCTTGGGAAGTAAGCCCTTCCGCCACTCGCTGCTGCAATCTCTTTTAACAGTTGGTTCGCTTCTTCAAACTGCTTTTCATTCGAATTTGGAGCTACCTGGCTACCTTTCTTTTTCTTTCCGTGTGGCGCGGCTTGCAAACCGCCAGCCAGCGAAACCGTAAACGTGCGTACATCCCCGCTGCTCAATCTACGCAGCAGTTGCTCCGTCTCAGCCGGAGCAGACGTATCCACTCCCGTGGACAGCAGAATCACTGTTTTCTTGCCCTCCGATGCGGCGAGCCATTCCAGAACTTTACTGAGGCTCGACGATAAATTCAGCGAGCCAAATCCAAGGTTGAATTGAAGGTGATCCAGACCGGCTAGTGCCGCTTGTTTGTCAGTCGTGAAATCCAGGATTGGTTTTGCCAGGTCAGAGTATTTTACGAGCGCGATCCGGTCACCCGCCGCCAGCCCGTTCAATAGTGCATAGGCCGCTCGCAAATGCCCTTCCTCAAGCAGGTACACGGCAGGTCCTGCTTCAATCAGCAATAGCACCTGCGCCGGCTCATCAACGGTCGCATAATTTGTGAGAGCTTGCTCAATTCCATCGTCATACACGTGAAAATCTTCACGTTTCAACTGATCTACGAAATGGCCGCTCGAATCCGTTACGACTACTCCCACATTCACCCGCTCCACATTGATGCGAATGGGGCGCTGATCCTTTGGAGACTCTTGCGCCCTGGCACGGCCGTCCAAGAACGGCAGTGAAACGACACTCAGAATCACGGATGCGAATTGGCAAGAGCGCTTCATCGGTGAGCGGAACAATTCTCCAAGCAATCCTAGTCCGCCGCTTTCAAACCAAAAAGCCCTGTTCCGCGTCTGGTTTCCAGAAGGCAGAACAGGGCTTCGAATTGTCTCTGTCTCAAAGCTTAATAGTTTACGGTTTGCTTGGAGCTGCCGCGGCCGGTGCTGGAGCCGCAGCTGCCGGCGCCGTCGTATCCTTTGGCGTCGAAAGGTACCCGGTTATCTGGTTCTTCCCTACGTCGAAGACAACCATTTCATAGGGGGTTCCCCTCGTGCGGCCCACGTAGAACTGCACCGGTTCTCCCGCTGTCTTATCTTTCTTTTCAATGGTCTTGTCATCCGCATACACGGTCACCGTGTACTTGGATTTCTTCGGATCTGTTTTTCCCAGGACTACTTGCACGGGCCCCACTCGCTGCGGAGTCTTTGCCTTCGGCAGCGTGAACTCGTAATAGTTGCGATCGCCCCGGCGCTTCAAGTCTTCCAAGTCATCCCGGTTCCGGGCAATCAGTCCGCTCATCACGTTCATGTCGCCCAAGCTGCGTTCGAGCTTGCCCTTGGTCGCTTCCAGATCCGTTTTAGTGGCCTCGATATCCTTCTTTGCTCCTCCGACTTCCGTGGCCACAGCTCCAATTTTCTCGGTGCTTTCTTTCTGGACCTGGCCAATCTGGCTCGTCAGCCTCTGGTCAGAAGCCTGCTGCTCTTTGCGAATGGCCTCAGCACGGCTCTTCGCCTGCGCCAGTTCAGATTGGGTCAATCCCACTTTGTCGGTCGTGACCTCCATCTGACTCTTCAAATCAGCTATTCGCGAGTTCGCCTGCTCCAATTGTGTGGAGACTACTTTATTCTGCTCCTGTTGCTTCGCCAGGTCTTGCGACACGCGCGACAGCGACGAGTAACCCGCAAAGCCCAACACTGCAAAGGCTGCAATCAAGACCCCGAACAGTACGGAGATCCAACGCGGCGTCCCCGCAGACTCATAGTGCAAAGATTCATCCGGATTTGGAACATTTGGAGAAATGCTCATTCTCCCTCCTCAGTCATAAATGCCACCCTAAGAGATGGCCCCAGTGGAAATGATGCTTGCGATTATCGTCCTCCCATACCCCGCTGTCTATCGCAGCCTCACTTCTGGTTTCCTTATGGTTATCGCCCCTTTTTCTTGGCCTTTGCCGCGCCGCGGGTTGCAGGCCACCGAGCAAACACCGAGGTCGACAAGCCGCCGCGCGGCGTAAACTCCCCTCGCACAACGCACCATTCTGGGTCAATCGCCTTCACAATGTCCTTCAACATCTTATTGACGGCATTTTCGTAAAAAATCCCAAGATCCCGATACGCGAGAAGATACATTTTCAGCGCTTTCAACTCAATACAATTTTTTTTGGGCTTGTATTGAATCGTGACGGTGCCGTAATCCGGCATTCCCGTTTTGGGACACACCGAGGAGTATTCAGGGAATTTTGTCGTGATGATGTAGCCGGGAAACTGATTTTGCCAGGTTTCGAGTTCCGGCAGCTTTGCGTCAATCCCAGCCTTCGCGTGCTCTTCTGTGTAGTCAGCCATGGTCGCCCCTCCGGACATTGTATCGCTTCGACACTCGAATGCGCTCCTTGTCTCCCCCGGTCTTTTTACTTATTCTGGCGCAGGTGAGCATCATCGAAAACGGTTCACTAACTTGCCCGGACTGCAATTCCTCCAATGTGCGGCGTTCCCATCGCCGCTCGATTTCGGATCGGGTGTACGCTCTTGCCGGCATCGTGCCCTGGCGGTGCATGGACTGTCGCACTCGATTTCAAGCCAGGGGAATTCCCCTGAAATCACTCTTGTATGCGCATTGCGGGATTTGCGGAAACTCTGATTTGGAGAGCATTTCCGCGGAGTACGTCTCAGGTTCCTTAGCCATCCTAGGCCGCATCTTCCGCGTTCCGGCTCTGCGCTGTGCACCCTGCCGCCACAAGTTTTTCTCCCTCCGGCCCCTTCTTCGCGCAAAGTGAACCATTCCGATTCACGGAGCAGCCTTGATCACCTTGATCGTCCGTGCGAAAATAGAATTTCGTTGATTGTTTGCTGTCCTTCCAGCTCAAGGCATCTTTGGCGATATCGTCTAAAGGTTAGGACGTAGCCCTCTCAAGGCTAAAATCCGGGTTCGACTCCCGGTATCGCTACCAATCTTAAGAAAGCTAGCAATGAGCCGCAAAAGACGTGCGGCCCTTGACGCCAGACGCCGCCGAGCGGTTCAAAAAGCGATTTCCTCCAACCGAACTTCGTATCTGATTGAAAGTAGATACGATCAGTGGGAGCCGGTCCTCGAGAGTTTTCCTTCCCGAACGATAGTACTAAAACAATGGTACGTAGCTACTAGCCTCTGGGCGTAGGCCTTTAGTCTATTCAAAATTGAAGCGCTTGCTCTATCGAGTACCAGTCCGTCTCTTGCTATGATGGATCCTCTTGAAGGGGAGGAACAAGTTTCCTTCAAGCGAATAAGTTGGGTCGGCATGGGGAAGTAACCAGGTCCGGCGAAGTGCCCCAAGAAATTGCTAGTGCGCTCCGCCAAGAAACCGGTTCGACACATCCCGGATTGAGCGCGGACGCCAACATGCCGCATCGCCAACTCGCTAGGCAAGCTTGTAGGGGGAGGTAAGTATGACGGGGTCAGTGAAAGCGCGAGAATTGCTCAAGCTTTTGCAGGGAAACCAAAAGATCGACCTGCCAGTGGTGGTCATCAATGACGACGTGCAGGAATTTGGGTACCAACCAATTCACGAGGTGTCCGTACTGCCCAACGGTTGCCTGGTTCTTCACGTTGGTTCTCGGCCGAATAAGACGACGCATAAACCCATCCCCTAGGACGCCAGCCAGGAACGCGCAGGACTCTAGTTCCGTGTGCTCACTCCCACTTTGAAACTAAGTGCCGGCAGTTGTCTCCTCTAGGACACGCCATCCGTCTGTCTTATTGATAATTTGGGCAAACTAGCTCTGCGAAGGATTGCTGTTTCGGCCACCCATCGTAACCTTCGGTCTCTTCATTTTTTTCAATCCATCAAATCTGGTCTTTCGATTGACGCTCGCAAGACCCCCGCGATACCCTAATGCCGGGTCGGCGCGCCGCTTGCCTCCCGAAAGTTTCCCCTGAGCTTGAGTCATATCCCAATTTGAGGAGATTCATGTCGAACGAACTTCGTAATTTTCTCGCCCTTTCTTACGACGAGCTGGAACAACTGAACCTGAAAGCCAAGGAGCAGCGCATGAATCGCGCCGCTGCGCACAAAGTCCAGGAAGAACGCCTCAAATATCTGACGGACGAAAAGCGCATCAAAGCCGTCACCGTGCTCTTCAGCGACCTCGAAGGCCGCCTACACATGCTCGATTACGACAAGAAATTTTTGATCAAGAGCTGGGACAATTTGACCTTCGACGGCTCTTCCATCCGCGGCTTCACTGCGCAGCGCGAAAGCGACTTACGGCTGGCCATGGATTGGGGCGCATTCTACTGGGCGCCCGCGGATGTGTTTGGGTCGGGCAAAGTTCTCGTCTTCGGCCACGTGATCGACAAAGATGGTTCACCTTACGCCGCCGACATCCGCGGTGTGCTGAAGGGTTATGCCGACACTCTCCACCAGAAAAAGGGCTACACGCTCAACGCTGCCAATGAAATCGAAGGTTTCCTGTTCAAAGGCCAAAATGCGGAGCGGAGTTACAACGAAACCGGCAAATTTGAATACGTCAACACGGGCGGTTACTACCACTCTCTCCCCGGCGATCCGCTTCGCACTTTTATCGACACCACGGCCGAAGTGCAGCGCTCCATGGGTTTCCAGAACGAAAAAGATCACCCGGAAGTCGCGCCATCGCAATTTGAAATCAACTACGGCTACGGCGAAGTGGTCGCGGCTGCCGACCAAATCCAACTTTACAAACTAATCTGCCGCCAGGTCGCCACCAACATGGGATTCACCGCCTGCTTCCTGCCGAAACCTGTGGTCGGCGTGAATGGCAATGGCATGCATACCAACCTTTCCATCAGCAAGGAGAGCAAGAACCTCTTCTGGGACCCCAAGGGGGAAGAGAAACTCAGCAATTTCGGCTGGGATTTCGTGGATCGCATTCTTACCCATGGCAATGATATCTGCTTGCTGATCAACTCCAGCGTGAACGCGTACCGCCGGCTCGACCCGCACTTCGAGGCGCCCAATCAGTTGAATGCTTCCGCGGTCAATCGCGGCGCCATGGTGCGCATCCCCATCGGCAACGAGAAGAGCATGCGCACGGAAGTTCGCGCGGTTGCTCCTGACTCGAACCCCTACATGGTCATGTACTCCATTTTCAAGACCGGTCTCGACGGTGAGACGGCGAAAATCAAGAATCTGCGCTCCGCGCAGCGCTACCTCCCGGATAACATTTATACAGCGCTTGAAAACTTCGAGAAGGCTGATTGGACAACCAAGCTCTTCGGTGCCGACGTCAAGGCTCGCTACGCGGATTTGAAGCGCGCCGCCGCCGACCGCTGCCCGCGGTCACTCGGCACAGTTGTCAAAGTGCCCGAGGTGCAGTACCACCACGAGGTTTACAACCAGTTCCTCTGGAACCAGTTCTAGAACTCATCTGGACTTCCTGGGTTCAAGAAATCGCAGCGAAAGCGCCCCCAGATGTTCCGGGGGCGTTTTTTTTGCAGCGCAAGAGAGAGCAACCGCACTGGAACTAAAATGCATTGGAATTCGTAAGGTATGGCAAGACGACGGTTGGGGTCGGTTCGTCAGTACCGGCATCAGTACCGGTAAAGGGTGGGCCTTTTCTTTGCTCAGAAGGAGACAGGCAAACATGAAGTACATGAAGAATTCCGCAGGGAAATGGATAACGGGAACGATTTGTCTCGTAATGGTCTCAGTGCTGGGCGCTGCCCCTGCATGGGCTCAGAGCGAGAAGCGAACGGTCTATACCGAGCACGCTTTTCGCTGGCAGGGGCACTTGAAGGCCGGGCAAACGCTCGAGGTCATCAATCAAAATGGGCAGGTTGAGGCCACGAGCGCTGCGGGCGATGAAGCGCGGACCGAAGGGACGTGGAGAGGGGACGACGAACGCGAGTTATTCGTCGAAGTTGTGGAATATTCGGACGGAGTGACGATTTGTGCCGTGCATGCGGAGGACAAAGCGCCCGGACGATGCCATCGCGGCGGAGTTTCGTCGGATTCCGGGTCCTGGTCCTGGAGCTGGCACGGGAACCGCGGGAGAATTAACTTCGACGTGCAAGTGCCACGGGGCGTGAACTTCCACGGGCTGACGACCAACGGAAGCGTAGTGGGCCGCAACCTGGCAAGTGTGGTCGAAGCAGCGACGACCAACGGCAACGTGGAAGTTTCGACGAGCGAGTGGGCCTCCGCAAGTACCACCAACGGCGGAATCCGCGTGTCCATGGGCAGCGCGAAATGGACTGGCGAGCTGAAGGTGAGAACCACGAACGGCAGCGTGGAGGTGACTCTGCCTGCTTCGGCAGAATTCAGAGTCAACGCGGCCACGACGAACGGGGGGATTCAAACCGATTTTCCGGTTACCGTACAGGGAAGCCTCAACTCGAAGGAGCTTTCCGGGACCGTGGGAGGCGGCGGACGGGAATTAAAAGTCGCAACGACGAACGGCAAGATTCGGCTGATGAAGAGCTGAGGAGAAAAGAACTGCGCGAACCGCAGAAAGGAAGAGGCGGCCCAACCCTTTCCCTGCCGCAGGCAGGCAAAAATCAAAACGCAAAGGGTGTACCCTCGACGGCGGACCGCTGCCCGCGGTCACTCGGCACAGTTGTCAAAGTGCCCGAAGTGCAATGCCACCACGAGGTCTACAACCAGCTCCTCTGGAACCAGTTCTAGCAGCCTTGTAAGTCGGAATTATCGGTCCCGCCACGGATTCGCCACCGCACGAGAGACTGTCCTCCTATGCGGGAGCCGAAGCCTCATCTTGGCTTCTCCTATTGACAATCAGGATGAAAAGCGTATTCTCCTCTTGATTGTCAAGAGGAGAGACTCCATGCCCGACAAACCGAGTGACCTCGTACAAGGCACTCTGGACATGCTCATCCTAAAAACGCTGGCACTCGAATCCATGCACGGATATGGGATCGCCGTCCGGCTTGAACAAATGAGCAAAGGCGTTTTCCGCCTCAACGCAGGTTCCCTGTTTGTCGCGTTTCAGCGATTACAACGAGCGGGGCTGATCCGAGGCGAATGGAAATCCACCGAGAATAGCCGGCGCGCAAAGTATTACGTCCTAACCGACCAGGGGCGAAAGAGGCTTACCAGCGAAACACGGGAATGGGGAAGGCAGGTGGCGGCGATCGCCAGAATCTTGGAGGCGTCGTAGGAACCATGTCATTACTGCGAAACATTGCGGTCGGGCTCCGATCGTTGTTCCGAAAGGAGCAGGAGAGGCAAGAGCTGGATGAAGAACTAACCGGCTTCCTTGAGATGGCGGCCGAAGAAAAGATGAACCAGGGGATGACCCGCAAAGACGCGCTTCGCGCCGTGCGATTGGAGCGCGGAAACCTCGAGGTTTCGAAGGAAGAGGTCCGCTCCTCAGGCTGGGAGTCTTTTGTAGAAACCAGCTGGCAGGATTTGCGTCTTGCCGCCCGCATGCTGCGCAAGTCCCCGGGGTTCACCGCCGTCGCCGTCCTCACCCTCGCCCTCGGCATCGGCGCAAACACCACCATCTTCAGCTTGGTCAACGGAGTCCTGCTGCGGCCGCTCCCGTATCGCAACCCAAGCCGCATTACGATGATGTGGGAGAAAAGCCGCGATGGCTCTCCAGAAAACGTCGGCTACGCGACGTACCTCGATTGGAAATCTCAGAATAAGAGCTTCGAGGAAATTGCCATTTACAGTTCCTGGCAGCCCGTGTTGCAAGTCGGGGAGCCCGAACAGCTTAGCGGCCTTCGCGTCACCAGCAATTACTTTCGCACCCTCGGCATCCATCCGGAAATCGGACGCGATTTCTTGCCCGAAGAAGACGTTCCCAACGCCAACAAAGTCGTGATGCTCAGCCACTCGTTGTGGCAGCGCAAATTTAACTCCGACCCCAACATCGTCGGCAAACCCATCAATATGAACGCAACTCAATACATCGTGGCCGGCGTTTTGCCCGCGAGGTATCAATCTTTGATGAACCAGGATCCGCGCGGGGGCGCCGTGGAGATCTGGCGCGTGCTCGGCTATGACGCCTCGCAGCCCTGGGCTTGCCGCTCCTGCCATCACCTGGTGGCCATTGGTCGGCTGCGCGACAGCGTAGCCATTCCCCAAGCCAGCGCCGAGATGGACACAATTTCCGCTGCGCTGAGCAAAGCATATCCCAAGGAATATGACGATATCGGTGTAATTCTCACTCCAATCCGCGAGCAACTCCTCGGTCCGGCCAGCACGCCGCTCTATATCTTGCTCGGGGCCGTCTCTTTCGTCTTGCTAGTGGCCTGTGCGAATCTTGCCAACCTGCTTCTTGCGCGCGCCACCTACCGCGAACGTGAAGTTGCGGTACGCACCGTGCTTGGCGCGACACGCGGCAGGATCATTCGCCAACTGTTCGTGGAAAACTGCGTTCTCGGGCTGCTGGGCGCGGCAGCGGGTCTCATCCCCGCCTACTGGACGCCTAAAGTTCTGGCTAGTATCGGCGCGGGCGATCTGCCGCGTCTCGATCAAGTGCATCTCGACTGGCAGGTCTTGTTATTCACCCTTGGAGTCGCGCTGCTCACGAGCATTGCCGCGGGCCTTGCGCCTGGGTATCGCCTGTCGAAAAACGATATGCACGACTCTTTGAGGGAGGGCATGCGTGCCAGCGGGAGCGTGGCGAGCCGCCGCTTGCGCGGGCTGCTGATCGTCTCCGAAGTTGCGCTTTCCCTGACTCTTTTGATCGGTGCGGGCCTTCTGCTACGCAGCTTGGGCCGGTTGCTGGTAGTTTCACCGGGATTCGATCCGGCCAACGTACTGTCCATGCAAACCTCCGTTCTCGGCCAACGATTCAACGACAACGCGGTCGTGCGTCAATATTTTGCCGATGTCGTCGAACGTCTTCGTGCGCTTCCCGGAGTGCAATCTGCCGCTGCCGCCAGTCAGATTCCCCTGGCTGGAAATATGGATAAGTACGGCTTTCATGTCGAAGGCAAAATGCACGCCAATCCCGAAGAAGACCCTAACGCGGAACGCTACTGCATCACTCCGGGATTCCTCGAATCAATGCGAATTCCCTTGCTGCGTGGCCGTGACATCTCTCCCGCCGACACAGCGACCGCGCCCCAAGTCCTGCTGATCGGCGAAACCACCGCGCGGCGCATGTGGCCCGGCGAAGACCCGATCGGCAAGCGCGTCAAACTCGGCGGCGTGGATAAACCCTGGTGGACAGTCGTCGGCGTCACCGGAGATGTGCACCACTTTGGTCTCGACGCTGATCCCGATATGCAAATGTACATTCCGCACCAGCAATGGCCATTTCCTGACGGCCTGATGGTCTTTGTCATTCGCACCGCAAGCACTCCCACGGCAATTTCCTCCGCCGCACAAGAAGCCATTCACTCCATCGACACGACGCAGCCGATTTCGCGGATCATGCCGCTCGAAAGCTATGTGGGCCTTTCTGTGCAAGGGCGGAAATTCGCCTTGATTCTCATTGGCGCTTTCGCCGCGATTGCGCTGGCGCTTTCGCTAGTCGGAATCTATGGCGTCACAGCGTACAGCGTTGGGCAGCGTACTCGTGAAATCGGCATCCGAATTGCGCTCGGTGCCCAGCCGGGCGAGCTCCTCGGATTATTGCTCCGTCAGGGAATGCTGTTGGTGGCTTGCGGGGTGATCACCGGCATAACTGCCTCCCTTGTGCTCACGCGCTTCTTGGCCACCATGCTTTTCGACGTGCAGCCCACAGATGGCCTGACATTTGTCAGCGTGGTGCTGCTGCTCTTTGCGGTGTCCGCCACCGCATGTTTCCTTCCAGCGCGGCGGGTGATGCGAATCGATCCGATGGTCGCACTTCGTTACGAGTAAACCGGGGTGCCCGCTGGGATGGGCACCTAAAACCACGCTTCGATCACTCCCTCCCGAACTTTCGCGTTGATGTAATTCCTTTTTCTTCGGTCACGGTTACGGTTTGGCCGAGAGGCACGTTTGAAAGGCGATCGAGTTGGCCGCTGGGCCAGCGAATTTCGATGGCGTCAGCTTTGTCGTTGCGGGCTAGGCCGAACGTGAGGACCAGTTCGCTGGCGGAAAGATAGCTGGAGCCGCTGCGGAGCATTTGCGTTTGCGTTTCTCCGCCGTACGTGAGCTTCACCACAGCGCCAATTCCATCGCGGTTCGACTTTGTCCCTGCCAATTTCACTCGCAGACTGTGATTCGCCGCCGCCCCCTGCGCATCATTCCGAAACAAATAAACGGGTCCGCCATTCGTTGAAAGCAGCAAATCCAGCCGCCCATCATTGTTGATGTCCGCAAACGCCGCTCCCCGTCCCACGCGCGGCGTACCGAACGCTGGCCCCATGAATTTCGTCACTTCTTCAAACTTTCCCTGGCCCACGTTCCGAAACAGGTGCGGCGGCATCGCGTACTTCACATTCGTCTGCACTCGTTGGATGTCCGCGTCTATATGACCGTTTGCCACCAGCACATCCGGCCACCCGTCTAAATCGTAGTCAAAAAAGAAGCATCCGAAGCCCAGCGTCAGGAGCGAAGCGCGCCCAATCTCCGAACGCGGCGCCTCATCAACAAACAGTCCGCGGCCTTCGTTGTGATAAAGCGAAAGCATCTGGTTGGAGAAATTCGTGATCAGCAAGCTTGGCAATCCGGAGTGATCGTAGTCCGCCGCGTCCACTCCCATGCCCGCGCGCGCCACGCCATCTTCGCTAAACGCCACTCCAGCAACCACCGCTTTTTCCGTAAATGTTCCGTTGCCATTGTTTCGATAGAGCTTGTTCGGCTGCGTATCATTTGAGAATAAAAGGTCAGGCCAGCCGTCGCCGTCATAATCCAGCACCGCTACTCCCAGCGTCTTCGAAGTCGGCTCCCCTAGCCCCGCTTTCTGCGTCACGTCTTCAAACATTCCATCCCCGCGGTTGTGCCACAGCCGCACTGCCGTGCCCTTATACGATTCCGGCGTGCAGTAAGACTTGCTTTTCCCATCCAGCGTGCAATACAAATCCTTCTCCGCGCTCCATTGCACGTAGTTCGCAACCACCAGGTCCAGCCGACCATCTTTGTCGTAATCCACCCACGCCGCGCTCGTGCTGAACTCCTTCGGCCCCGCCAACCCCGCCTTCTGCGTCACATCTGTAAACGTTCCATTTCCATTGTTGTGAAATAAATGGTTCTGTCCGTACGCGGTTACGAATAGATCGTCGAACCCGTCATTGTCGAAATCTCCCACCGCCACGCCCATCCCGAACATTTCCAGATCCAGCCCAGCCTGATGCGTCACGTCGGTAAACGTCCCATCGTGATTGTTATGATAGAGCTTCGGCGTCGAATGCTTCTGGATGTGGCCCGGCCAGTCCATGCCATTCACGAGAAAAATGTCCGGCCAGCCATCGTTGTCGTAATCGATGAACGCCACGCCCGGCCCCATCGTCTCCGGGAGGAATTTTTTCCCGAAAGCGCCATTGTTGTGGATGAACTTGATCCCGGCCAGAAGCGTCACATCGTGGAATTGAATCCCGGGCGCATCAGCGGCCACGGGAATACCCACGCGTCCCGCCAAAGAGATTGCCACTCCAATGAAAACCAATCCTGCCAGCAGACGTTTCACCCTTCACCCCGTTCCGTTACGTTCCGTCGCGACCAACTCCCAGCGCATCCGCCACTTTGTTGATGTAGCTGAACCACGCGGCAATCAACGTGATCTGCAAAATTCCCTTGTCGTCAAATCCCGCTGCTCGCAAATTGTCATGATCTTCCGGCGAGCATTTCGTCGCATCCCTGGTCAGCTTCACCACGTAATCCAGCATCACGCGATCCTGCTCCGAAATAGGCGCCGTCTTGTAATCGTTCCTTAGCGCCTCCACCATCTTCTCGTCCAGCGTCACGCGGCGCAGAAACTCTGCGTGCGACTCAATTCAATAATGGCACCGGTTCGTCACGGAAACGATCGTGGCGATCATCTCGTGCTGATGCCGCTTCAGCGGAAGGTCTGGCGCCAGCATCGCCCCATAGGCTGAAAACGAATGATAGAGCGCGTCTGGAATCAGTGAGTGCGAAGCCGTGATGCTGTTCGCCTCGCCCCGGTCCACCGCCGGAACCGGTGTGGCATACTCGCTTGGATAGAACTTTCGCTCAGCTTCGATGGCCTGCTTTACGCGCTCGTCCTCATCCATCCTGAACGTCTTGATCCAGGTCATCTCACTGCGCTCCTCAAAATATCGCCGGCCGCCTAATTTCCGCTGCTTTTTTCGCTCACTCTACTCGCACTCTTTGCAGCAGCTTTCACGCCCGCCGCCTTCTTTTGCCCCGTGCTACCCAGCGCCACGCTCACATGCTCATGAATCGCTTGCCGCTCGTTGTTATCCTCGGCGTGACCCTGCCGGTAAGGTCCGGTGATCGCTTGCGCCGATTCATCCGCCTTAAATCGCAGATATCGCACTTTGTGCGCTTCCGCCTTGGCATCGTCTCCCAACCCGTTGTAGCAGAGCATCAGGTTGTAATGCGCCTGCAAATCTTCCGGATCGATGCTCAATGTAGTTTCAAATTGCTTCACCGCATCCGCATACCGTTTCTGCAAAAAGAAAACTCGCCCCAGCTCATTGATCACCACGCGGTCCCGCGGATACTGCGCCAGCACGATCCTCAGATGCTCCGCCGCTTCGTCGTATTT
>Ga0075017_100000147_pt1 | contig 31611 bp, 28 predicted proteins | sample AleBraG_ABR_2012_FD_71475 | JGI IMG/M metagenome (GOLD analysis project Ga0075017, IMG submission 71475) | Freshwater sediment microbial communities in response to fracking from Pennsylvania, USA - Alex Branch Run_MetaG_ABR_2012 | ecosystem: Environmental > Aquatic > Freshwater > Creek >... | reverse complement strand
GATGAAAACGCACCACAGACCAACCACCATCCCGTACAAGATTCCCTTCGGATGCACTGCTCCGGACGCATTAAGAGTCATCAAATCGTAAGACGTTCGCGACCTGAAAAAGTCATTATGCGAATCCGCACTAAGGGTCGACTGGCGGGAGAACAGCAATCCTTTGCCACTAAATTCGCTCGTGGAATATCCTCGGCAGACATGCTTCGGTAGTGGGCAACGCGGCAAGTGTTGTAATCAGGCCATTACACTCAAGCGCCCCCGCGCGCCCCGCTTCCGACAACAAAGGAACGCCGTCGCGGAACGCAACCAGCGAGTTGGGGAGAGATGAGTTGATCTGAGGGCAGAGCACAGATGAGTCCCCGTCCAACACGATTTCAGATGGGGGGTGTCTCTGGGGCCATCTCTTTCCCATCTCCCCGTCCCGCATTGACTCCCTCCTCGTCAATCCCTAAGATGGCACTCCAGATTCAGCGTACCCCGAGGCCTGATGTCACCGACGAAGAACGACGCTCCCCGCAGACTGTTTCGCGCCATCGCGACTGACGTCCACTTCTGGATTCCGCTCAGCGTGCTGGTCGGCGGCCTGGTGCTTTTGGATAAACTCCGTTGAACTCTTCCCCCGCAACTGTAGGAGCCGCAGGCTCGCGCGATCGCGTGAGCGCATCCCGCCTGCGCAGCCTGCAGGGGCTCGGCATTTTCTGCGGATTCGCCGCCGGAGCCTGGCTGGGCGGGGCGGAAGCGCCCATCAAGCTGGTCAATCCCGACATTTCGCCCATCACCGTTTCGCTCATCATGGTCTGCGGAGTTTTTCTGGCACGCTGGAGCGTACCCGCCTTCATTCGCGGCACGTCGCACGTGCGCAACGACGTGCGCCAGGCCCCGCACCTGATCGTCTGGGCCGTGCTCGCCGGATGCATGTGGGCCGTCGCCAACACGCTGACGATTTACGCCATCCGCAACGTCGGCCTCAGCATTGCGTTTCCGCTGTGGAATACCAACAGCCTGCTCGGCATTTTCTGGGGATGGCTACTCTTCAACGAACTGCACTACGCGGGATGGAAGCGCTGGCTCGGCGTGCTGGGCGGCGCGCTCGCGATGCTGGCAGGCGCAACGCTGTTAGCCATCGCGTCGTCGCATCAAGCCGCGCCGGGCAAGGCCGCGCTCGGTGTATTCGCCGCATTGGGTGCAGGCATTCTGTGGGGCACGATGTACATCCCTTACCGCAAGGCGTATCTGACGGGCATGAATCCGATGTCCTTCATTACGTTCTTCACCGTCGGAGAACTCGCCACCATGACGCTGCTCGCGGTCGGCTACCGCGGCGCGACGCCCCTGTGGCATGAACTGGTCAACGCCCGCGCGGTGCTGTTCTGGCTGATGCTGGGCGGATTTGTCTGGGTCATCGGAGATTTGTTTCAGCAGTACGCCACCAAATACGTCGGCATCAGCCGCGGCATTCCGCTCTCGAACACGAATCAACTTTGGGGACTGCTCTGGGGTGCGCTCGTCTTTCACGAACTGCAAGGCGCAGGCCGCGCGGTCTACGTGCAGGTCGCTGGCGGATCGATCCTGATGGCGCTGGGTGCGGTGGGCATCGCGCTCTCGTCCGCGACGGCGCGCGAACACTCGTCCTGGCAGGATGCCGCCGATCGCGAAGGCGAGCGTTACGGCGTGGAAGGCGAATATGTGCGCGCCGGAATGGAAGGCCGCGCCTATGGGGCCGTTTCGAACCGCCGAACTGTGACCGATTGGATACTCATTCTCGGAACGACCGCGCTGTTCGTCGCGCTGGCAACGCTGGCCAAACTTCCTCGCCTTGGAATCAGCGCAGGCTGGGCCGTTGCGCTGGCGGCGGCGATGCTGGCATTGCTGGCAACCTGCGGAATTTCGCTCTGGCGCACGACGCGGTTCCGATGAGGCGCTCGATCTTGCACGGAAAAAACGAAAGGCACGAAGGATCACGAAGGTCTCCTTCGCGTGACTTCCTGTCCTTCGTGGTTGAGTCGATGGAGCAGCCTTACCGCGGCGGCAAGCCGGCATTCAGGCTGAAGATCGTGCCGCCGGAAAACTTTCCAGTCCCGCTCACGGTTCCGGTTCCAGCACCCACTCCCCACAGCGTCCCGTCGGACGCCTCGATAATCGCGGCCGGATTCGCAACCTTGGTGCCGAACGGCGTCAGAGTCTGAATCAGCGCGCCGGTCGAAGGTGCGAGCGTCACGACATCCCCGAACTTACTGCTGCCGGTGCTGCGCGGAGCCCAGAAGTTGCCGTCACTGGCCAGCAGCAATTCGGTGCCGCCTCCGGTGACCGTGGTGAACAGCGGCAGAAGTTGAAGATTACTGCCGTTGGTTTGCACTTCGTAGATTCCGGAATCCAAGCTTTCATCGTACACGGTGTAGAAACCGTAGAGGTTTCCGTTCGGGCCAAAAGCCGTCACACTCGTGGCGAAGCAGGCCAAGCCCGGACACCCTGCTGGAAACGGGAACGGCAGAGTCATCGTCTGCACAGTTCCAGTGCTGGGAGAATATTCAAACATCCCACCTGCGCCCAGACCGTAGAAAGTGCCGTCCGCTGCCGGCGTTAGGCCTGAGGGATATCCACCATTGCTGACCGTGCCTCCAAAGTTGAAAACGACTTCGTAAGTCCCGGACGAGGGCGTCACGCGGAAGATGGTGCCGCAGCCACCGGATGGGCAATTGCTGCCGTTGTATCCGTTGCCGCCCGCCATGGTTGCGCCGTAGATGTTGCCGTCCGTGCCCACAACGAGCGGGCCTGAAGGATACGCTCCGTCGGTGCAGATGTTGAGTTGCACCGAGCAGAACTTATGAATCACTTGAAAGCCCGATCCAGTCTTGCTGAGTCGAAATAGAACTCCATAGCCGTAGGACTGGCCGCCAAAGTTGATGCCGCCGTTCACCGTCACGCCGTAGAGTTTGCCGTCCGGGCCTTCCGTCAGCGAGACCGGGGTTGAGCCGCTCGCGAAGTTCTTGCTCGTCCCCGGAGTGAAGGTGTGCAGTAAGGTGAACTGGCCCGCAGGCGTCAGCGAAAATACAGTACCTCCGAAAAGCGTCTGACCTCCCGCCTTGCTTCCGGAGCTCGCCGCAGTGCCGTAGAAATTTCCGTCCGACGCCTGGATCAGCGAATTGGGACCCTCTCCCTGGGGACACGGCCCACTCGTCTTGCCGCTGCAGACAAATGTGTAAGCGGCCACGGCCGAGTTGGCTGCGTAAGCGGAAGCCGCCAAAACGACGAAAACAAGAACGAATGCCTGCTTGGTTTTCATGTGTGTCTCCTCAATCCATCGTTTTCGAGGTTCCCCACCAGTCTGCGGTCGACATCCTACCGCGGCGGCAACCCAGCGTTCAGGCTGAATACAGTGCCGTCGGCGAAATGTCCCTTGGTGTACTTGCCAAATTGGTCGGTCGCTCCCCACAGCGTGCCGTCTTTGGCCTGGATGAGCATGACCGGGTAAGCACCCACCGCCGATGACGCTGAGAACGGAGTGAGGCTCTGCAGCAGAGTTCCGTCGTTGGGCGACAGCGCAATGATGTCCCCATATCCGGTGCTGCCGTTGAAATCGGGCAGCCAGAAGTTGCCATCGCTGGCAAGGAACAAGCTGTAAGTGTCTGGGCTGCCACCGCCGTCGATGGTGTTGTAGAACGGAAACAGCTGCAAGTTGCTGCCATCGGTTTGCACTTCGAACATTCCGATACCGCTAGTCGCGTAGATCGCGTAAAGCCCATACAGATTGCCGTTTGGGCCGAAAGCCGATACACCTCCGTGCGACGGCAGGCCGTTGAACGTGGGGAACTTCACCAGCGCAGTGGTCAGCGTGCCGGTGGCCTCGGTGTAGTGGAAGATGAGTGGGCCGAGTGTACTGAAAGAATTGCCGTAGAGAGTCCCGTCGGCGGCCACGATGAGGCCGCTGGGGTCTTCTCCAGAAGTTGCGTACTCGAAGTTGCGAACCACCTTAAATGCGCCGGTGCCGGGCGTAACGCGGAAGATGGTTCCGCAGCCGCCGGTGATTCCGCAGTTCGCATCCCCACCGTAGGAGCTCAATCCGTACAGGTTGCCGTCGGTTCCAACCACCAGGGCGCTACCGTTGGCACCGTCTGTGCAGTTCGCTTGGGAACAGAACCTGTGCAAGATCTGGAAGGCGGACCCATCCTTGTTCACCCGATAGAGAACTCCGTAGCCACAGTAGCCGTTGCACCCCTTGTTCCCGCCAAAGAGCGTCGTTCCGTAAATCTTTCCGTCGGGACCCTCGGTTACAAAGCCCGGCAGGTTGCCGCCCGCGTAGCTCTTATTCGTTCCAGGAAGAAATGTGTGCAGCAACTTGAACGTACCGGTGGAGGTGAGGGAATACACCGTCCCGCCGGTGGGTGCTGAACTTCCTTCCATCGAATCCTGGGCGGCGCCGTAGAAATTTCCGTCGGATGCCTGGATGATCGAGTCGGGCCGTCCGCCCTGGGGACACGTTCCCTGAAACAGAAATGCATTGCCGTTGCAGATAAAAGTGTAGACAGGGACGGGTTGCTGGCCGACTGCGTGAGTGGCGATTGCGAGTGCGAACACGAGAAAGGCGAGCCTTGCTCTCATCGGAGTAGCCTCCAGGATGCTGAATGGTGCAGGGGCCGCGGACGGCGCAGTTATATTTCATGACGAAAGTGCAATTGTCAGGGAAATGTAAAAGTTGGCCTTCGTGTACCGCGTTACGCCGCGATGCGGCACAGAAGTGCGGCTGACGAGCCGCCCCCGGTGTGCTAGATTCAGTAGCTTCATGGACTTGTCTCCCACGATCTGCACCCAGGGGCTGACCCGCCGCTTCGGCGAACTGGTTGCAGTCGACAATGTGAACCTGCGCGTTGCGCCTGGACAATTTTTCGGCTTCCTCGGACCGAATGGCGCAGGAAAATCGACGACGATCAAAATGCTTACCGGGCTGCTTGCTCCAAGCGCGGGGCGCGTCGAAATTCTCGGTCTCGATCTCAACACCGATCCTGTAAACGTCAAGCGGCAGATCGGCGTCGTGCCCGAAGGCATGGCACTGTTCGGACGTTTGACGGGCGCTGAATTTTTGAGCTTTGCCGGACGTATGTACGGCCTCGACCGCGCCACGGCAGCCAAGCGGGCCTCGGAACTGCTCGACTTTATGTCGCTTGCCGATCAGCCGAAAAAGCTGGTCACCGACTATTCCCACGGCATGCAGAAGAAGCTGGCCATGGCCGCGGCCGTGATTCATGGGCCGAAAGTTTTATTCCTGGATGAGCCCTTCGAGGGCGTGGACGCCATCGCTGCTGGAACGCTGAAGTCGATGCTGCAAGGCATGATCGCGCGCGGGGCCACGATCTTTCTGACCTCGCACGTGCTCGAAATCGTGGAACGGCTGTGCAGCCACGTCGCCATCATTCATCAGGGAAAGCTGGTGGCGCAGGGATCGCTCGAAGAATTGCGCGCCGGAGTTGAAGCGCAAACGCCGGCGGGATCGGGCGATGGCGCCGCAGCATCGGGCGAGAAATTAACGCTTGAGCAAATTTTCCTGCGCGTGGTCGGCGGATCGCGCCGCACCGAGATGGAACTTTCCTGGCTGGGATAGGACGGAATGGAATCAAGCGTTCACCGCCGCGGCCAGCTTATCGCCATCGCCAATCTGCGCTGGCGCATGTTTGTGAATGGACTGCGCAGCCGGCGCGGCAAGATGGAACTGCTGTCGCGCGTCATCGTGACGCTGGCCTTCACCGTCGGCGGATTCGGCGGATTCGCCGCCGCCACCGGCTTTGCCTGGTACTTCACCTCACAAAACAAAGACGAGTTCCTGCCGGTCCTGCTCTGGCCGATTTTTTTCTTCTGGCAAGTCTTCCCCGTAATGGCGACCGCGTTCACCAATAATCCGGACTCGTCCGAGTTGTTGCGCTTCCCGCTCACCTACCGTTCTTTCTTTCTGGTGCGCCTCGCCTATGGGATGTTCGATCCCGCCAGCGCGCTCAGCAGCGCTTCGATCATCGGCATTCTTCTTGGCATCACCGTCGCCCGGCCGCTGCTGTTCCCGTGGGCGCTGCTGGCGCTGTTTACGTTTGGCCTGTTCAACCTCGTGCTGATGCAGACTGTCTTCGCGTGGGTGGAGCGCTGGCTGGCGCAGCGCCGTACGCGCGAAGTACTGGGCGTGCTGTTCATTCTGTTCATGCTCAGCTTTCAGCTCATCGGCCCCATCACCGCCAGCCTCGACAAACACCCGCGCCCTGAGTTGAAACGTGCGATTGAGATCGGCGCCCGCGTACAGGGAGCGCTGCCGCCGGGCCTGGCCGGCGACGCCATCGCGCAAGCCGCGCACGGACAATACGGAGTTGGCATCACTTCCCTGCTGTTTCTCGCCGTGCTGACCATGGCCGTTGGATATCTCCTGCACTTGCGCCTGCGCCGGCAATTTCGCGGTGAAAACCTGAGCGAAGCCGCAGCGCGTCCGCTGGTGGTTCAGTCCCAGATGGTGCAACTGGGATGGGAGTTGCCGGGATTCTCCGACTCGGTTGGGGCGATTTTCGAAAAAGAGATCCGCTACCTGAGCCGCAGCGGGCCCATGCTGCTGACGCTGATCATGCCGATTTTCATGCTGGTCATCTTCCGCCTCGGTCCGATGAATTCGATGCATCAGCGCTCTAACTTTTTCAATCGAGCTCCCGACATGGCCTTTCCCGGGGTGGCTGCCTACGCGTTGCTGGTGCTCACCAATCTGGTCTACAACAGCTTCGGCGGCGAGGCGGCTGGCATTCAGTTTTATTACGCATCGCCGGTGGCGTTTCGCCACATCGTGCTGGGAAAAAACCTGACCCATGCCGCTATTCTCGTGGGAAATACGTTCCTGGCCTGGATTGCGGTCACGCTCTTTTATGGCCAGCCCACTCTGGCGGTGTCGGTCGCAACCGTCGCCGGACTTCTTTTCGCGGCGCCCTTGAATTTCACCGCCGGCAATTTACTGTCCCTCTATTCGCCGAGGAAGCGAGACTTTTCTACTTTCGGACGGCAAAACGTGTCGCAAACTACGGTGCTCGCCAGCCTCGGTGTGCAGATTGCGGTCGTGGGGATTGGGGCTGCGGCCTTTCTGATCGCGCGGCTATACAAGAATTTGTGGATCGCGACGCTGCTCTTTCTCGCGCTAGCGATCATCTCGTGGGTGCTGTATGCGATGGTGCTGAAACGGCTGGATGGCATCGCCGTCGAACGGCGGGAGACACTGCTGGCGGAGTTGTGCCGAGCCTGAACCATCCGCAAATCACTTCTTTTCCGGATTTGCGATAAACCGGTAGCCCACTCCGCGCACGGTGAGCAGGTGCCGCGGATTGCCGGGATCATCTTCCAGGTAACGCCGCAGTCGCACCACAAAATTATCGATGGCACGGGTGTCGGTGTCCTCGTGCAGGCCCCAGACCTCTTCGAGAATCTGCTTGCGCGAAACAACTTTTCCATCATTGCGCACCAGATGGCGCAACAGTTCCGACTCCATCAGCGTCAGATGAGTTGTGCCCGCGTCCGATCGCAATTCCAGCGTGCCGAAATTGATCGTTTTTCCGCCAAACGAAAACGACTCGAAACCGCCGACCTTGGCCGCGTCGGGCTGGGCACTGGCGCTCTGCTTTGGGGTCAATTGCCCGCGCATCCATTCACCGCGCCGCAGCAGCCCCTGCAAGCGCGCCAGCAGGAGTGTCAGGTCAAACGGCTTGGCCACATAGTCGTCGGCACCCGACGCAAACCCTTGCAGCACGTCTTCCGGGCGTCCGCGCGCGGTCAACATCAGTACAGGAACGTAATTACGCGCGGCGCGCAGCTCCGAAACTACGGCGAATCCATCTTTTCCGGGCAGCATGATGTCGAGCACCACGGCATCAAAATTCTCGCTCCGCTTCAGGAGCCGGTCGGTGGCCGCCTCACCGTCGCCAACAACCTCTGCCGCATAGCCCTCGGCTTCCAGGTTAAAGCGCAGGCCCTGCGCCAGGTGCGCCTCATCTTCCACCACCAGAATTCGGCTCATGCTCCCACCCTCGGCAGTTCGAGCACGATGGTCGCGCCGTGCCCTTCGCCTTCACTCTCGGCATAAACTTTGCCGCCGTGCTTCTGCGTGATGGCTTTCACGATGAACAGTCCCAGTCCGGTTCCCTTCACTTGCGACCGGGGGCGGTTGGTTACGCGATAAAAGCGCTTGAAGATAGCCTTCACATCCTCGGGAGGAATGCCCATGCCGTGATCCTGCACGCGCAAAACCAGACGACGCTCATCGGGCGCTTCCAAGCGCACACGGACGTCGATGTTTTCTCCAGAGTATTTCACCGCATTATCCAGCACGTTGGAAACGGCAGTCCGCAGATCCTCTGCGCTGCCGCGCACGCGCAGGCCGTTTCCGTTGCTGGAGCCCTCCTCGTAGATGAGGTTCTTAGGTTCCAGACGATGCCGGGCGCGCGTGGCTTCCATGCATTCCCGGACCAGTTGCCGGAAGTCGACCTCCGTTTTTTCCTTGCCTGCCTTCTTGTCACCGGCTCGCCCGGCACGCAGCACCTGCTCGACCGTCTCGGTGAGCCGGTCGGCATCGCTCAACATCAGCCCGTAGAACTCCTGCTTCTGATTTTCGGGAAGGTTGCGGCGCTGCAGCGTCTCCAGGTGCAGCCGTATGGAGGCGATTGGCGTTTTCAGTTCGTGCGTGACCGCGTTGATGAAGCTGTCGTGCTGCTCGCTGCGCCGCAGCTCGCGCACCAGGAAGATCGTGTTCACCACCATCCCCGCAATGATCAGAGCAAAGAAGACGATGCCAAAGAACAGCAGCACCCCTTCGCGCCAGTTGAGGATGATCCAGCCGACATTGAGCGCGACGGCGAGCGCAACCAGGCCCACGCCCAGGCAGAGGAAGAAGACGATCGTCCCACGTCGGCTCGTGATGCGCATGGCTCACGCCGATTTTACCGCTTCTGCCGCCATGCACGACGCGATTGCCGGAAAAGTAAAAGTCCCGCCTTCGCGACCCGCGAAAAACGGGACTTGCCAGCCACCTGTTGGGTTAGTTTTCTCCGATCGCGCTGATGAATGCCGCGTCGCCCTTGTTGAACGATGTTCCCCAGACCACGCTATTGGCGGACGAAAACACCGTGCTCCAGACCACGCTGAAACCCGTGCTGTTGGAGGTTCCCCACACCACCGAGGATCCCCAAACCACGGAGCTTCCCGTCACGTTCGTGCCCCAGACCACCGAAGTTCCCCAGACCACCGAGGACCCCCAAACCACGGAACTGGGCGCGAGCAGCAGATTGCCGTTCGACAAGGTCACCGTATTCTTGCTCGCGTTATAAGTGGCCATCGGCGACAACGCCGATCCCACCGTAGCCGGAGCCAAATCGGTGTTGGCGAAGGCGGCAACCAGGTCCAGATATCCAGCGCCCACAGTGAACAGATCGTAGTTCGATGTGTACGTCTGCCCCGTTACCGGATCGGTTGCCACGCTGGTGGACGGAAACGCTTTGTAAGCCGTCTTCATCAATCGCGCTTTCACCTGATCTGGTGTGAGCGAACCATACTTTTGCAACAGGAGAGCCACGCCGCCCGATACGATCGGAGTCGCCATGCTGGTGCCGCTCAGCTGGAAATAATCGGGCTGGCCATCCGTACCCAGAATAATATTCTGAGGATACGCATTGACCAGAGTGCTGCCCGGCGCGATCACGCTGCCCGCATAGTTTCCCGGGGCAACAATGTCGGGCTTCACTACGTGATCATAAGTCGTGGGCCCCTTCGAGCTGTAGCTGGCGATGCGATCGTCGGAGCGGCCATAGGTCTGCATCGTCTTCATGCCGCCGACCGTCAGCACGTACGGGTCGTTCCCGGGCGCCGCGATCGTGCCATAGCCATTGCTGCCATTCTGGCTCAGGCGGCCATAGTTGCCGGCCGCGACCACCACCACGATGCCGCTCCTCCACGCTGATTCCACCGCCTGGCAGAGCGGGTCGAAAACATAAGGCGTAAACACTGCGCGGCCCAATGAAAGATTGATGACCCGAATGTTGTAGGTGCTCTTCAAGGCAATCGCCCTTTGAATCGCGGCGATCACGATGCTGTCGCTGGCGCCACCGTTGGCATCCAGCACGCGCAGGTCCAGCAGGTTGACGTTCGGGGCCATACCGCGTTGCGTGGTTCCACCCGAGTGGTAGCCATTCCCGCCGATGATTCCAGCGACGTGGGTACCGTGGCCATAGGTGTCATAGATCACGTGGCCTTGCGCGTCTTTGTTGCTCTGTCCAGTAAAGTCCTGGCGATAGACCACGCGCGACTTGGTCTTGGCTGCGTTCCAGAAGTCGAGACTGCCGTCGTTAATGCCGCTGTCAATGACCGCCACTCCGACACCGGAGCCATCACCTGCAACGGGCAACATGTGCGCGTCATTGCCCACAGCGGTGTCGTTGAGATCGTCGAAGGCCTGGAGCGAATGGTCCGGGCTCACGGAAACTACCTCGGGATCCGCTTCCAGGGCAGCCAGAGCATTCGCCGGAATCGTTGCCGCCAGGCCATTGATCATGCCCAGCCGGTGACCCAGTCGAGCGCCAAGACTCTGCATCCGCGCTTCGTGCTCGGCTTGCGGAGCCTGCTTATACTGCACGATCACGCGCACCGTCTTATTGGTGACTGCGCCCTGCTGCGCTCGCTCCAACACGGGCGTGAGCTCAGGCGATAACTTTCCCCGGGTCTCGCTGTTCCATTCCTGGGCGAAAACTGCTTCTGCCAGCAATACCAAAATCAGCAGACTGATACGCTTTCCCCATGCGGCGCTGTGGCGCTCGCCTCGCTTCGCAGACTTCACTTTCCCCTGCCGTGGCATGATGACCCCCACGTTGCTAGATGCACGGAGGGGGCCAATATCTAGCCTGTAAGTGATTGAGTTCGTTGAGCCGGAAACCCGTTCACGCAGCAAGCCAGGCCACTTTGTCCGGCCCCGCCGGGCCGCGTGGGACAGATTGTCCCAAGTGCGCTGCAATCGGGAGGTAATCAGCTTCCGCCCACGCTTACGAAGGAAAGCGGATCGCCACGAGCGTGGTGGGTGGGATAAAACGGGTTCGTTCACATCCACCGCGTTGGATGAACAAGGTTTCGGGCTCTCGGTCCTGCGCGGAAAGCGATCAAATCAAGTTGACGCAAGACGCTAACGCAGCTGCAAGATAATTCACTCTTGACGCCGTACCGGCCCGAAAGGATAATGCCCGCGTCCGCCGCAAGGTCCCAACGAATTTCCTAAGAGGCCCCAATTATGCCCCGCACCCTCAAGTCGAACCCCGCTTCAACCCAGCAGCCTTCCCGTTTGAATGGCCGTCTGAACAAGCACCTGCTTGGGTATATGGCTGCGGCGAGTGCAGCCGGAGTGAGCCTCCTGGCGATGACCCGATCCGCAGAGGCCAAAGTCATATATACGCCAGCCCACCGGACCATCGTTCCCGAATCCCATCTCGATTTAAATGGCGATGGTATTCCCGACTTCGCTTTCCGCGGCCCCTTGTACTTATGTGGCACCTGTTACTACTTCCAGGTAATTGCCCCCAAGCCCAACAAACTGATGAGCCACGCAGATCCTTTGGCGGCCGGAGTGACGGTCGGCCCCCCGGGCACGAACTTTCGCGGCGGCAGAGCCGAAATGTGGGATTTTTGCACTTGTTCCGGCCATAGCGCCGTGGGGGGCCCGTGGGTCGGAGTTCAGAATGGATACATGGGTCTTGAATTCAACATCAAAGGAACGACCCATTTCGGCTGGGCTCGCTTTACCGTTACCAACGAAGGAGGCATCACCCTCACCGGCTACGCTTACGAGACAGTGGCCCTCAAACCCATTGTGACTGGAGATACTGGAGGCAACGCCGACGAGTCCGTCGATCAACAAGGTTCGGCGGTTACGCCAGAACTGCTACCGCCCGGACTTGGACGGCTGGCGCTGGGCGTCATCGCGAAGTCGAGGCAGTAGAGACGCCTACCGGTAACTGTCGTCCTGAGCGGATCGCAGGATCTCTACCAAGCCAGTATTCCCAGCTCTGACGCGAGGAGTTCGAACGACGGGCGCATGGATCTCTGCTTCAAAAATAAACCCCAGCCGAAAGGCTGGGGTAAGAAACATCGAAACAAAACCTAGTCACCTGCCGCCCAGAACTCCGCAGCGGTGTTCGGAGCAATCAGCCGCCCGTTAGGCGCAGCCACCAAACCCTTTTCAATTTCCGCCAGCCGCGTCCGCTTCACATCCCAAACCAGGCCCAGCTTCTGCAGAATCCAGATGCCGTACCAGTTGGTGTCAATCTCGTACCAGGTGAAGCCATGCGCCGCCGAGGTCGGATGGGCGTGATGATTGTTGTGCCAGCCCTCGCCAAACGTCAGCAGAGCCACCCACCAGCTGTTGGTCGAAAGATCGCGGGTCGCAAACCGGCGCGTGCCCCAGGAGTGGGTCGCCGAATTCACCAGCCAAGTGGCGTGCAGTAGAAACACGGTGCGGAAGAACGTTCCCCACAGCAGCCAGGGCAAACCGCCAATAGCGAACAGCAGGACGCCAAGAATAATCTGCGGTACATAGTGATACTTCGTGATCCAGACGTGGAACTTGTCTTTCGCGAGGTCGGGGACGTAGCGCGCCAGCGTGGTGGTGTCATGGTGCATCGACTTGCCCATGAGGATCCAGCCCATGTGCGCCCACCATTTGCCGTCGATCGGCGAGTGCGGATCGCCTTCCACATCCGAATACTGATGATGGATGCGGTGCGTCGCTACCCAGAAAATTGGCCCACCTTCGAGCGCCAGAGTCGCGCAGACGGTCAGAAAATATTCCATCCACTTGTAGGTCTTAAAGCCGCGATGGGTGAGCAGGCGATGGTAAGCCATCCCAATGCCCAGGCTTCCCGCAACCCACCAGAGGAAGATCGCGACGAACAGCGCCTTCCAGGTGAAAAAGAACAGCGCCGCCACGGCGCCGACGTGAAATGCGGCCATAAAGATCGCCGTGATCCAGTTGACTTCCGACCTGGTTGCTTGGGTTTTTTGGAGATCTTGCAGTTCCATATTCAGGGAGGGGCCTCGTGATTGTGGGTTGAACTGATCCGACCTGAGTTAACCTAGCAGGCGGATCGAGGTGTGACTGTAATACTTGTGTAATAGCGCCTTTACAGAGGATTACGGCAGTAATAGCCGAGGTTGTACGCGGATGGTCGTTTGGCCCAGATTTTGAGTCGGAATCTTGTAACGGCGATCTGAACGTAGAATGACCATTTCGAACGAGGAGTACATATGCCGGGAATACCGCCTGCCACAGCTGCACTGCCGAGCTTGGACGAAATCAGGACCGCGCAGGGGCTCGTTTATTCCGTGATGGGGCCCACGCCGCAGATTGTGTGGCCTCTTCTCAGCCAGCGCGTGGGCGCAGAAGTATGGGTGAAGCATGAGAACCACACGCCCATTGGCGCATTCAAAGCGCGCACGGCGGTGGTCTATGCGGCCGAGCTCTTCCGTGGATCGAACGCGATCACAGGACTGGTCACCGCGACCCGCGGCAATCACGGGCAGTCCGTGGCGCTGGCCGCTCGGCGTTTCGGAGTGCCGGCCCATGTGGTTATCCCCCGTGGCAATAGCCCCGAGAAGAACGCCGCCATGCGCGCCCAGGGCGCAGAGTTGATCGAGTTCGGAGACGACTTTCAGGAGGCGAAAGAGCAGGCGCGCCGCCTCGCCGACCAGCACGGCTGGCATTTCGTGCCGTCGTATCACCGCGACATCGTCAAGGGAGTGGCCACTTACTGGCTCGAGTTCTTCTCGGCGGTCGACCTCGACGTGGTCTACGTTCCGGTTGGCCAAGGCTCAGGAATCTGTTCGTGTGTCGCGGTTCGCAATGGTTTAGGCCGCAAAACCAAGATTGTCGGCGTGGTCGCGGAAGGAGCGCCCGCCTATGCTCTTTCATTCGAAGCGGGCCGCAAGATAGCAGCCCCGGTCACCACGCTGCTCGGCGACGGCATGGCCTGCCGTGTTCCGGATGACGAATCGCTCGAAGTCATCTTCGACAATGTCGATCGCGTAGTACAGGTCAGCGAGGACGAAATCCGCGAGGCCATGAAGATTTATTTCTCCGACACTCACAATGCCGCCGAAGGCGCTGGAGCTGCCGGGTTGGCGGCGGCGCTGAAAGAAAAGCAGCAGCTAGCGGGAAAAAGAGTTGGACTGGTGCTCACCGGCGGAAATGTGGATCGTGATGTCTTCGCCGCGGTGTTAGCCAGTTAACTTCACAACCAATTCTTGACCCGGTATTTCTCGAGTCCAGCACTGGTCAACTCGCCGAGTTCGGCGAACAACGCGTCGTCCACGGATCGGAAGTTGAAGCACGCCTTACCTTGCTTGCGCCTTTTGAGCTCGGGAGAAAGCGTCTTGGCAAGGTCGGGGCACATATAGAGCGGCATCAGATGATAGCTGACGTACGCCTTGCCCAGGATGACGGCGCCGAAATACATCGGGCCGCCCCTCCAGCTTTTTGACTTGGTGACCAGGTAATACTTCTTCGGCTCGTCGGCGGTTACATGAAGCTGCGGCGTGAAAGCTGCCATCACTTTCTTCAGTCCGGCGAATGTCGCGGCGAAATCCGCGTTCCCGTCCGTTTTCTTGGCCGCAGGCTTCGCCTTCGATTTCTTTGCCGCTGCCTTTTTAGGAGCTGCTTTCTTCGCCACAGAAACCTCCTAAGCGGCTTTGACCTTCACCTGTATGCCGGCCCATTTCTCCAGCAGCGTCAAAGTGGCGGCGTAGTCGAGGTCCTTGTGTCCGTCTTCGGTCGCCATTTCGTAAATCTCTTCCACCGTTTCAAGACCGGGAAGCTTCACCCGCGCTTCTTTTGCCGCTTCGAGCGTGAGCCGGATATCCTTATGCATCAGGCGCAGCGGAAAGTTCGGCGTGAAGTCGCGCTGCAGGACAAACGGCGCCTTGTAGTCGACCACGCCCGAGCGCACCATGGTCGCTTCGATCAATTGCAATAGTTGTTGGGGGTCCACACCCAATTTCGTAGCGAGCGTCAGAGCTTCCGCGAATCCTTCGAAGATCATCGCGATCTGCAGGTTCATGGCGAGCTTCGTCGCCTGCCCCTTACCGATGTCGCCCATGCGGAAGATCTTCTTCCCCATCGCGGCGAATAACGGCTTCAGCTTCTCAATCGGCTCTTCCTCTCCGCCGACGATGAAGACCAGCGACCCGTCGCGCGCGCCGATCTTCGACCCGGTCATCGGCGCGTCCACCCAAGCCACTCCCTTGGCCTTCACGCGCTCGGCAAATTTCACAGTCGCCGAAGGAGAAATCGTGCTCGAGTCGGCGATGACCATACCTTCGGTCAGGGATCCCTCCGCGCCTTCTGCGCCAAACAAAACGCTCTCCACCGCGTCAGTGTCGGAGACGCACATCCACACGACCTCGGCGCCCTGCGCTGCTGCCGCCGGGTTGGGCGCCACTCCCGCGCCCTCAACCAATTTGCCCGGAGTGCGATTCCACACCGTCACTTCATGCCCGGCCTTGACCAGATTGGTCGCCATCGCCTGACCCATGATTCCTAAACCAAAGAAAGCAACTCGCATTTTCGGACTTCTCCTGGTGGAAAACTGCGCTACTGGGAACGTTTTCGGATTAGATATGACAAAAGCGAACAAGGTCAAGCCTTGGCGGCTTTGTACGTAGTGAACAGTTCAAGCCTTGAAAAAACCACGAACGGGCACGAAGATCACGAAGCTTCATTTGCATGCGTTTCCTTCGTGTAACTATGTGTCCCTTCGTGGTGAAGATGTTCAGTTTTGATCCACTACCGCTGTGCCGCGTAACTTTGCCAGGTGCTCCCCCGTGCGCAAAATCCTTCACATCGACACCGGCACAACTATCGGGTATAGTGCGCGGGATGGTTGTCTGGCGGCCCAACTCGTCGCCACTGGCTCGTCCCTGCAATCCATCGAATCCCCACAGCGAAGGACACTTCTGATGACAAGCTCATTGCCCGACTTCTCTCGTGGAAGGCACACGCTGACCTTCCTCACGGTTCTGCTCGCACTTGCTCTCTCTCTTGCGCCCGCCCTGCCCGCGTCCGCTCAAACCACGCTGGTACGAATCAGCAACGACGATCTCACCAACACCGACAGCACTCACAAAACGGAAGTCGAGCCTGACACCTTCGCCTGGGGCAACACGATTGTCAGCGCGTTCCACGTAGCGCGCCGGCCCGGATCAATCGGCTGGGGAAGCGGGGACATCGGATGGGCCACTTCCACCGACGGGGGTACAACCTGGCATCACGGTGACCTTCCCGGACTCACCATCAACTATAAAGGCGGAACGTACGGCGCGGCCGCCGATCCCTCCGTCGCCTACGACGCCAAGCACGGTCAGTGGCTCATCTCCACGCTTCCTCTCGCCGGCCTGAGCTGCTGCAACGCTATCGGGGATGTCGCTGTCAGCCGCTCCACCGACGGCCTGACCTGGGGCAATCCCATCATCATCGATAAGACGCACCTCGACGACAAGAACTGGACCGTCTGCGACAACACCAGCACCAGCCCGTTCTACGGCAACTGCTACACCGAATGGGACCAAGCCTTCGGCACCGGGGACGTTCTCATGAGCGTTTCCAGCGACGGCGGATTAACATGGGGTCCCGGCAAGCCTTCTTCAGACCAGGCCGGCGGACTGGGAGGCGAACCCGTCGTGCAGCCCAACGGCACCGTGATCGTTCCGTTCGAGGGCGGTGGCATCGATGTATTCAGTTCGACCGACGGCGGGAAAACCTGGGGCAAGAGCAAGGCCATCGCCAGCATCACCAGCCACGGCGACGCCGGGGGCATCCGCAATCCGAACCTACCTTCCGCCGACATCGATGGCAGCGGCATGGTCTACGTCGTGTGGTCCGATTGCCGCTTCCGTACGGGCTGCAAAGAGAACGACATCGTGATGAGCACTTCGACCGACGGGATCACCTGGAGCGCAGTCACCCGCATTCCCATCGACGCGACCACCAGCACGGTCGATCACTTCCTCCCCGGCATCGGAGCCGATCCCGCCACCGGCGGCGGCAGTGCCCATCTCACCATCGTTTACTACTACTATCCCGCGACGAGTTGCACGGCCTCAACCTGCCAGTTGGATGTCGGCTTCACCACTTCGACCGACGGCGGCGCAACCTGGACTGCAGGAGCGAAACTCGCCGGCCCTATGAAGCTCGCATGGCTGCCCGTCTCCGACAACGGACCGATGGTCGCCGACTACATTGGCGTTTCCTACGTCAACGGCAATCCGTTCGGCGTATTCGCCGTGGCCTCAGCCCCGACCACCGGAACTCTGCACGAGGGCATGGATACTACCAAGACGCCCCTGCCTGTTTCCTACGACGCCCCGACCTTCAGTTCCGCCAACGACAAACCAGTCGCCGGAGCCAAGTCGGATCACAAAATGAAGTTCTTCTACGACGACGAAGGACATCGCCCGATCCCGCGCTCGCGCTGGATCAAGAACACCAGCGGTCAGTAACAAAATTCCGAGTTGGAATGTTGGAGCCGCCAACACCACTGTTGGCGGCTTTTTTACGCTGAAAACTGGATTTCGGTGACCACCGGTTTGGCCGGAAACTAAAAAGCAGCCCGGCTTCTTCGCTATTCATCTAACATTACAGATTGGTTAAAAGATTCGCCGCACCGCTTTTGTTACTCGGCGAATTCGGCGCCCGGTACTACCATTGAGAGAATTATCAGTAAGTCCGGCACGCCCCAGGTTTTCGTAGCAGGATGATCAAGCAGACGCTTCGCAATCCGGCCCTTCGCAAGCGTGCCAGCCAGTTCGGTCGATTGGTGCGGCATTCCGCGGTAACTCCTCGCAGCGGCGAGACCCATAAACCGAAGCTCGTGACCAACGGCGAGCTCGGCGTCACCTTCATCGGACACGCCAGCTTCTTTCTCCAACTGGGCGGGCAGAATGTAGTGATCGATCCTAATTTTGCGCGCTGGCTGTTCGTTCTAAAGCGCCTGCGACGCCCCGGCCTGCGCATTGCCGATCTGCCTCCGATCGATCTTGTGCTGGTGTCGCACGCGCACTTCGACCACCTGCATCGGCCGTCGCTGCGTGCGATCGTCAATAACAGCCTGCGCCAGCGTGGCGTTGCTCCGACGATTATCGTCCCGACGCACGTGTCGGACCTGGTCTCGGATCTCAAGTTCTCCAAGATCATCGAACTCGACTGGTGGAAGAGCTGGCATCAGAAGAATCTGACCGTGACTCATGTGCCCTCGCGGCACTGGGGCGCGCGCATTCTGAAAGATTCGTATCGCGGCTACGGAGGCTTTGTCCTCAAGGCGGGCAAGCACTCGGTATATCACGCGGGCGATACCGCCTATTTTCCTGGCTTCACAGAGATTGGGCGCAGGCTCTCACCCGAAGTCGCCCTTCTGCCCATTGGCGCCTACAATCCGCCGCAGTTCCGCAACGTCCACACCAATCCCGCCGACGCCACACAGGCCTTTCTCGATCTCAATTCGCGTTGGATGGTTCCCATGCACTACGGCACCTTCCGCCTCTCGCATGAACCGGTCGACGAGCCGCTGCAGCTTCTGGATCAGGAAGCCGAGGCAGCAGGCATCAAAGACAAAGTGGTGGTGCTGGAAGAGGGTGTCACCAGGTTTTTTTAGTCTTCCTCTGTGTCCTCTGTGGTGAAGCGTCCCCGTTGACAATCCCCGGTCTGCGACTGGTGTAAACTGGCGGCAAATTCTCCCTCAGGAGGCCTTAATGTCCGCAAAACCCATTCCAGACGGCTACCACACTCTTACACCGTTCCTCACCGTGAAAGACGCAGCTCGCGCGATCGAGTTCTACAAAGCAGCCTTCGGCGCCAAAGAACGCGGCGTAATGAAAGCTCCCGACGGCAAAGTCATGCATGCCGAGTTGATGATTGGCGATTCGATCCTCATGATGTCCGATGAGTTCCAGGAGTTCGGATCGCTCTCACCGCAGACGATTGGCGGGTCGCCGATGGGTCTGCATATTTACGTGGAGGATGTCGACACCGCTTTCGACCGGGCCGTGAAAGCCGGCGCGCAGGTCGAGATGCCGGTGATGGACCAGTTCTGGGGAGACCGCTATGGCCGGCTCAAAGATCCCTACGGCCACAAGTGGTCCATCGCGACGCATAAGCAGGATTTCTCTGCGGACGAGATGAAGCACAACATGGAAGACGCCATGGCCAAATTCCAGAAGACCGCCTAGAAACTTGCCCATGTAGGGACAGCCGCCTCGGCTGTCCCGCGTGGGCGAAGCCCAGCGACTGGTCACGTCACCACACCAGGACAATTCTCAAGTCCCGCAGATTGTTCCCAGTCGGGCCAATCTCAATCGCATCGCCAAGCGATTTGAAGAATGGATAAGCCTCGAACCTTTCCAGTGCCGCCTGCAAATCGAGCCCGCGTGATCGAGCGCGCTCGTGGGTGGTCCCATCGACAACTGCTCCCGCCGCCGGACTGTTGCCATCCACACCGTCCGTCCCTGCACTGAGCACGGTGATGTTCTCGCCCGCAATTTTCTGCGTGCACGCCAATGCAAATTGCTGATTGCGGCCACCTACTCCACCGTTGGTGACCTTCACCGTAACCTCGCCGCCGGAGATCAAGCACACGGGTGAAAACTGCTTTCTCAATTCGCGCGCCCGCTGTAACAGATAGCCGGCGGCGCGTTCGTAATCCCAGTCGTCGCAAGAGTTATCGATCTGGACGAAGAAACCAGAGCGCTCGGCAGCGCCAGTCGCCGCCTCCACAGCAGTCTGATTTGAGAGCACCGTCCACCAGCGGGAGCGAACAAAAGCGGGATCGTCTGACTTGGGAGTCTCCTCGAGCGCATGCCGCTCGAATAAGTCCCGCACCGATGCAGGAAACTGCTTCCCCAGTTCGTATTTCTGCGCGATGCGATAACAGTCATCACTCGAAGTGGAGTCGGGCATGGTCGGGCCGGAAGCCAGCGCGTCCGGAGTGTTGTCGGGCACGTCGGAAACAAACAGCGAAACCTGCTGGGCAGGATATGCGGCCTGCGCAAGGCGGCCGCCTTTCACCGCCGAAAGGTGCTTGCGCACAGCGTTGATCTCCGCGATGGGCGCGCCCGAATGGACCAGCGCCCGATATGTCGCGATCAACTCCTCAAGAGATATTTCATCATCGAGAGGCTTCTCAACGATCGAAGAACCTCCGCCGCTGATGAGAAAAATCGCCAGTGCCGAAGCGGGCTGAGACTGCAACGTGTTGAGAATTGCGGCGGCAGCCCGGATTGATTCCGCGTTGGGCGTGGGATGTCCGCCATGAAAGTAGCGGAATCCACGCGCCTGCGCCGCAGGCTGCACGGAACTGGCAACGATGCCCTCCACGGAGGCGCCGACTTGCTCGATCAGCGCCTCGACCATCGTGTGCCCCGCTTTGCCGATCGAGATGACCTGTACACGTGAGTATGCGTGTAAGTCGTACAGGTCTTCACAAATGCGCAGCACGCCGCGCTCACAATGCACATGCCGGGCGAACCCGGCTCGGATCGAGGCCTCGGCCAGCGCCACGCGAAATATCTCGCGGGCACGATCGCGCATTTCCCGGAATGTCGATTCACTGGCCGGATCGGACATGCGGAAGATTATAGAGACTGCAGTTTTCTTGGCGACCTCCGCGATCCCCTTGCGATCTTTGCGGCAAAGCTTTTGACACCAGAGATCGCCAGAAAGGCGCGAAGAAACTCAGGAGCGGCCAGTCACGCGATTTCCCTTTCCTTCACCCACGCCTCAATCGCTTCGCGCAACTCGCGCAGCCTGCCCTCGAAGAAGTGGTCGGCACCTTCGATGATCACCAACTTCTTCGGCTCGGATAACGACGCAATCATGCTCTCCAACTTCGCACGCGTCCCAAACTGATCGCGCGCCCCGCTCACAAATAACTTTGGCTTGGTGCAATCGCGCAGGAAGTCGAACGTGTAGACTCTCGGTTCCTCGCTCTCAGCCGCGACCGGGGCGACAGGCGTTCCCACGCCAATGAGGGCGCGAATGCGAGAGTCGTCATATGCGGCGCGTAGTCCCACGGCTGCTCCGAAGGAGAATCCGGCAAATAGCAGCGGCAAATGAAATTCAGCATCCAGCCAGTTGAGGGCGGCCTTCACATCATCCACCTCGCCGACGCCATGATTGTGCTCGCCCTGGCTCAAGCCGGTTCCGCGGAAGTTAAAGCGCAACACAGGAAATCCGAAACTGTTCAGCGCCTTCATGGTGTGAAACACGACCTTGTTGTGCAAGGTCCCGCCAAACAAGGGATGCGGATGGCAGACCACCGCCGCGTGCGTCGCGCTTTCGCTCCCCGCGTTCAACAGCGCTTCGAGGTGCCCTGCGGGGCCGTCGATGGTGAGCGAGCGAATCGATTGTCCAGGGGAAATCACAAATTCAGATTATCGCAGGATCACATTCCATGCCGAATCGCTCTGCTATGCTCTCGTGCATGGACGTGATCACCCTGACGCGCCAACTGGTCGACATCGAATCGATCTCGGGCAACGAAACCGCGGTCGCCAACTACCTGTATGGCGAACTTCGCCAGCTCGGCTACAACACCACCAAGATGCCGGTTGAGGGCCACCGCTTCAATCTGTATGCGGTTGGTGAGGATCACCCGGAACCGGCCATCGTTTTCTCCACGCATCTCGATACCGTTCCACCATTCATCCCTTCGTCGGAAGATGCGGGACGCATTTACGGCCGCGGAACGTGCGACGCTAAAGGGATCATCGCTGCCCAGATCGCCGCTGCGGAACGCCTGCGCCGCGATGGAATCTATGTTGGATTGCTGTTCGTAGTGGGTGAAGAGCGCGATAGCCTGGGCGCCAAGATTGCCAACGAACATGCGCCCGCGAATTGCCGATTTCTGATCAATGGCGAGCCCACCGAGAATCGACTCGCCTTGGCCTCCAAGGGAACGTTGCGCGTGGAAGTCACCGCGCACGGACGCATGGCGCACTCGGCGTATCCAGAGCTAGGGGATTCGGCAATCGACAAACTGCTCGCCGCGCTCGGCCGCTTGCGTGCCATGCCGCTGCCATCCGATCCGCAGGTCGGGCCGTGCACGCTGAATATCGGGCTGATCGAGGGCGGGCGCGCCCCCAACGTCATTCCCGACTACGCACACGCAGACCTGCTCTATCGGCTGGTCGGCCCATCGACCGATCTGCGCAAGCAGATTCTGGCGGCCGCTGGCGATCAAGTCGAGGTCACCTTTCCGCTGGAACTTCCCTTCCTCCGTCTGCGCACGGTCAATGGATTGCCCACCGTGATCGCCGCCTTCACCACCGACATCCCCAAGCTGACGAAGTGGGGCGAGCCGCTGCTGGTCGGGCCCGGATCCATCCACGTTGCCCATACGGACGGGGAATACATCGAAAAGCAGCAATTGGCCGACGCAATTGATTTGTATACCCGGATCGCGAAGCAGCTCGGTGGCTGATGGTTCGGACTCCACGGTTGACCCATCAGAGCTTCTTTATCCCCGCGACAAGAAGTAACCCGAAGGGACTCGGTGTCTGGCAGCTCCACCCAGTCTGGAAACCATTGCTTACGCGAATTCCAGGCGCTTGAGCTTGATGCGGTCGACACGGACCCGGGCCAGATCGTAATGGGCCTGCTGAGTAAGCCAGGTAGCCGCACTGCCGCCGAAGACCTTGGAGAGGCGCACCGCCATTTCCGGGGAGATGCCCCGCTTTTCATTGACGAGTTCCGACAAAGTTGTGCGCGTGACCCCGAGGGCAGCGGCGGCCTGGGTAATGGTCAATCCCAATGGCTCAATACACTGGCGCAGCACGAAGCCGCCCGGGTGCGGTGGATTCTTCATGGGCATAGTCACAACTCCTTCAGTGGTAATCCACGTAATCGACGTCCAGCGCATCGCCTTCCGCGAAGCGGAAAATGACACGCCAGTTGGCGCGAACCGTAACCGCCCAAAAGCTCCTGAAGTCACCCTTGAGCGGATGTAGCCTAAAGCCAGGCAAGTCCATATCAGCAGCTGTACCGGCAGCATCCAGCCTCGCGAGGATGTCCCGCAGCCTGGCCGCGTGTTCCGCGATCACGCTCCGAGGGTCATCATCCTCGTAAAGGCGTTTCAGTCCCTTGTGGCGGATCGACCGAATCACATCTCATCGTAATGCGTTACGTAACGCAGGTCAATACGGCAGATTCGTTCGACGTCGTCAGGACAGGCTATCGCTCACCCTCGCGCGCTTCACGTTTGGAAGGACCAGACAAAATCTTGATGGCCTCTAGCGGTGGTCAGCCATCGTTCATAGCTTCTCGCGTATAAACTTGTTGCATGACGTCCACCCTCAATTCCCTCGCCCGCGCCTCGTCCGCTTACCTGCGCTCCGCCATGCATCAGCCCATCCGCTGGCACGAGTGGGGCGAGGAGGCCTTTGCCCTTGCCGCGCAAGAGAACAAGCCCATGTTGCTCGACATTGGCGCGGTCTGGTGCCACTGGTGCCACGTGATGGACCGCGAGTCCTATGACGATCCCGAGATCGCGGCGATTGTGAACGAACACTTCGTTGCAGTGAAGGTCGATCGCGACGAGCGCCCCGATATTGACAGCCGCTATCAGGTAGCAGTGCAGGCGGTGAGCGGGCAGGGTGGATGGCCGCTGACGGCTTTTCTCACTCCCGACGGCAAGCCGTTTTATGGTGGCACATACTTCCCGCCAAAGGATGGCTACGGGCGTCCGAGCTTTCGCCGCGTGCTGCTGAGCATTGCCAACGCCTACAAGGAAAAGCATGGCGATGTGGTCGAGCAGGCGGCGATGGTCGAAACCGCCATCGCGCAGTCGGAGTCGTTTGCCGGTCGTGATGGGCGAGTTTCGAAGAACGTGATTGCGGCAGTGCAGGAATCGGCCTTGAAGATGTTTGATTCCGAGCACGGCGGCTTTGGGCAGGCTCCGAAATTTCCGCATCCGGCGGCTCTGGATTTGCTGATTGAGCGGTATGCCCGGTCCAAAGATGAAAAGCTTCGCGAGGTAATCCTCACCACGCTCCGGCACATGGCCAATGGTGGCGTTTACGACCAGCTAGCGGGCGGCTTCCACCGCTATTCGGTGGACGAGCGCTGGGTCGTGCCGCACTTCGAGAAGATGTGCTACGACAACTCCGAACTGCTCAAGAATTATGTGCACGGCTATCAGGCCACGGGAGATGACTTCTTCGCCGATGTCGCCCGCGACATCATTCGCTGGATGGATGAATGGCTGAGCGATCGCGAGCGCGGCGGATTCTACGCCTCACAAGACGCGGACATCTCCATGGATGACGATGGAGACTACTTCACCTGGACGCCGGACGAAGCCCGCGCCGTGCTGACAAGCGGGGAATTTGAGGCAGCGGCCCTGCGCTATGACATCAACGACATCGGCGAGATGCACCACAATCCGGCGAAGAATGTGCTGTTCGTGCGGGCTTCGGTGGATGAGATCGCACGCCGCATGAACCTGACGACCGGCCAAGTACAGGCACTGCTCGCGTCCGCGAAGAAGAAGATATACGCGGCGCGTTTGCAGCGGCCTACGCCTTTCATTGACAAGACGGTTTATGCCGGATGGAACAGTCTCTGCATCTCGGCATACTTAGAGGCGGCGAAGGTTTTCGATGCTCCCGACGCTCGGCGGTTCGCGCTGCGCTCTCTCGACCGCGTGCTGGCCGAAGCCTGGAAGCCGCAATCGGGGCTCCTCCTGCATGTGGTGGCTTACTCGGACCCTGAAGCTGCGCTGCGCGAGGTCTCCGGCCTGCTTGATGACTACGCTTTCACGGCGCTGGCCTGCCTTGACGCTTACGAAGCTACTGCCGATCTCACCTACTTCAAGTTTGCCCACGCCATCACCGACGCCCTGATCAAGCGCTTCTACGATTCGACCGGTGGCGGATTTTTCGATAGCGAACCGGCGACCGACGGCAAAAGCCTCGGGGTGATGGCCACGCGGCGCAAGCCATTGCAGGATTCGCCCACCCCGGCGGGCAATCCCATGGCGGCCATCGCCCTGATTCGTATGCACCACTACACCGGCGATGGGGCTTACCGCGATAAGGCGGAGCAGACTCTGGAGGCGTTCGCCGGCGTGGCCGAGCAGTTCGGAATTTTCGCGGCCACCTATGGAATTGCGGCCATTCATTACCTGGAGGACCCGCTGCAAGCGGTCGTTCTCGGGCAAGACGAAATCGACAGCCATGCCAACCAATTGCACGCGGCCGCGAACCAGCCCTTCGCCTTCAACAAGACCACGCTGCAGTTGGCGGTGAATCAGGCGGTAGCCGAGAATCTTCCGCCCGTGCTGGCGGCCACCATTCCCCACCTTCCCCAACTGGCTTCGGGTAAGTCGTTCGCGGTGCTGTGCTCCGGAACATCTTGCCAGCCACCCGTTACCGACGCGTCCGAATTGCGCCGCATCCTCGATCTGGCCCTGGCTCCCTCCCGATAGCGCTCCCAAAAAAATAGGGGCTGGCGGTTTATCATCGCCAGCCCAAAGATTGCGAGCCCTAGGGTTCGGCCCAAGTTACCGCATGTTACTTCGGTGACCTTGCGGCCACAAGCTGTCCCCGTTTAAAAACGGGAGCAGGTTAAGTTTACGGTCCACAGTTTGTTCGGGGTGGGCACAGAATGAGCGGGCCACCGTCTTGAGCCGGAAGCACAGTGACGGTTGCCGTAACAAATGTGCCCACTAGTCCTACCATCAGGATTACCATCCTGAGAGCGCGTTTCATGGGTTCGTCTCCTATTTCCGCATCAAGGTTTCCCCCGAAGGGGCTCTTGTCGCGGAGCAGGATTATACGGCACATGTCAAGCAGTTTTTCCGGTCCGACCGGCGCCTTCCGCATGGAATCACGGCGCCACCTTCTCCCCAGTCCTTCGAGAACGCAGAAAACCCGCACAAATACTGCGATTTTCTTAACATAGTTAAAGCTTCAGGTGACATTGCAGGCGGGTAGTTGGGGCAGGCAAACTGCGGCTGTGGAATTTACGAAATCCGAACAAAGCACAGCAAACGAATTTCGCGTCCTGGACGTCCTCGACTACCGTCGGGGCAGAGTGACTCCCTTGGAGGAGGCGGCGGCGCCAAATGCGTTGGTCTCCGCTTCTTTCTCTCGCACCAGAGGCATATCCGTCCGCCGCGATAAGGCGCGGTCGACCATGCCCTCAAACATCGGGATCAGCGAGTCGGCCGGCAACGGATTGTGAATATCGGACAGGCTCTGCTCCCAGCGCTGCGGCTGCAAAAGCACGGTGGAGACATCCCGCGCCGGGCTTTTCGCGACCACGTACCCCAGCCACACCAGCAGGCTTGCGTTGTAGGCGGTCATGTTCACAATGCTCATCCACGGATCCACGAGGTGATTGCCGATCCACGATGAGATCAACACGAGCTCGACAACCGCGTAAAAACCGAATCCAAGCGCGATTCCAAAGCTATGCTGGCGCCGGCTGATTCCTACAAAGCCGGAAAAGAACAACAAGAACAGCACCATTCCCACCTGGATTACGCGGACGCATATTTGCGAAGTATGGATCGCCTGGATCCAGGGCGCCGCGCTCGAGGAATTCGTCGAGAGCGAGACCACGCCGGCCACCAGCAACATCACCAGCGCCGCCCACTTGAACAGTACCGTGCCCAGATCGCGCAGGGTGTGGAAGGAACGGAACACATCCACAAACACTTCGTGAATCACCGAAAACCCGAACGCCACACTCAGAGCATCACAGCCCCAGTAGAGATAAAACACGGCGGATGAACTGCGCCAGAAGGCCGGAAAAACGAGGCCAAAGGTGATGAGCTGGATCAGGAGGTAGCCGAAGAAGAACTTGAATTTGCGATGCAGGCCGCGCTGCACCATGATGGCCGCGATCCCCACCTGGAGAGTGGGGTGAGCGATCCACAACGCGTAATAGAGAAACTTAATCTTGTCGCTCATCGGCACGGCCACCCTGAACCCCGTCAGGCCCGGTAAAACTTATGCGGTTGCTTTCACCCAGAAGTACTTGATGGACAAGCTAAATTAACGCTTCCTGAACCGATGTTCAATGTACGGCGGTAATCGGAAGTAACATTACTCTGGGGATTCTCCGAAGGCAACGTTACCTTCGTGCTAGAGAGCACGAGAACTGAGGCGGAAGGGCGATCTAACGTGCGCTTTGAGCCGCCGGCCTCGCCTCATCTTCCATGAACAGGAAGTAGGACGAGTTCCACAATGCCGTGGGTAGGCTTCCTCGCTGCCGGCTGGTGATGACGATGTTGAAGCTGTCGGGCGCGCTCAGGTTCAGACCAGTGAGTTCAGCCTGGCCTCCGGCATCCTGCAGAGCTGCCGGCTCCCCACCCAGCCCCGGCTGGATCAACGCCAGGCGAGCGAGAAACTCATGCAGGTCCTTGGTCTTAAGCCGGCCGGGCACGGCGTAGGAAACTTCCGACGACTGGGCGAAGTGCCAGGCCAGAGACGCCGCAAGTTCCACCGCCCTCTCGTAAGCTCGTTCGGAAACCAGTCCAGGCTCGGGATTATCGAAGACAATGCAAAGCTTGCGCTCGTCTTCGCGGGCAAATTCGCGCACTTTCAACGATCCCGATTTTGCGGTCGCCTTCCAGTCCACGTGGCGCGCGGAATCTTCCGGCATGTATTCGCGAATCAGATACAAATCCGATCCACGGCCGCGCACGTAGCTCTCCCACTCGCCGCGCACCAGCGGCAGAATCTCGAAGAATTCGTCGGCGGGCTCAATTCGCGGATAGACCACCACTTCCCTCTGCAGGGAAACGTGCCGAGTCTTCGTGAGGAAGGCGAAGGGAAAGCGCGTGGCCAGGCCAAAACTGTCCTCGCTGTAGCGCCCGCGCTGCTCGAATCGCAACTCCAGGTCTGCTGCCATCTCCGACTTCGGAGGCACAAAGGGAAAATACGCCATGCCGGGAAAAATGCCCGGCCCCGGGGGGACAAAGGTCACGCGCCGTAACCTTCGATCCGGCAGGCGCAGCCACTGCTGCTCCGAAGGACGATTGAACGGGAAGGCAAAGGTAGTCGCCTCCCATTTCCATTGCTTGAGCGGCGCCTTTTTCTTCTTGCGGGTGGAGACGACGCGAATCGAAAACGAGGGCAGGTAGCGCCGCGGATTTCTCAGCACGATGCGGCCCACTACGGGGCGCCCGGCGAAGACGTGCTCCGGCAGCCGGATATCGAGTTCCAACCGGCGCAACACCCACGCAGAAACGACTCCCGAAACCAGAATCGCCGCCAGCATCGCCGCCACCACGATGTAGAGCAGATTGTTTCCGGTGTTCAGCGCCGCAATGCCGATCACCAGCGTGACCAGCACATAGATAATGCCCGCGCGCGTCACATCGTAATCGAACGATTCGCGCAACCGCTCCACCGCGACACGCCGTGCCAGGTACGGCACGGTGATCAGTCCTACCAGAGCCGCTAACAGGAGCGAGGTCGAGGCGAGAATCACCGTCGCCAGAACATTGCCGGCATCGCGCGAGACGGTCGAGAATAGAGCCGCGGCGAATGCGAGCGCCAGGCCGACCAGCGCCAGCAGGAATTTGACCCACACTTCCGCCGACGCCGACTGCAGCCATTCGGCTACACGTGCAGGCAAAGAAAGGGTTGGTTTCAACGGGTTGGCGTACGCAGAGCTCACCTCTGCCGAGCCTAGCATTCCCCGGAGGAACGAACAATCAGCGCGAGCTTGCGGTCGAAGCGTCAGTAACCAGGGCAATCGTTGGCTCTGCAGTCTGGTTTTCTTTGCGATCTGCGCGGGTCCTTCGCGTCCTTCCCGGTTCAAGCGTTTGACCGCAAAGTGCGCAAAGCGTCCGCGGACATCGCCAAGAGAAGCTTCTTGTGCTAACCTTCTGCCTCGCAACCGGGGCCTCGCAAAATTATTCACATTCAGGATTCAGCAAGGAGAAATCCCTATGCCTATCGGTAAACGTGCTGCAGCAGAATTCATTGGAACCTTCTGGCTGGTCTTCGGCGGATGCGGCGCAGCCGTGCTCGCCGCCGGATTCCCCACGGTCGGAATTGGCTTCGCCGGTGTCGCCCTGGCCTTCGGCCTCACCGTTCTCACCATGGCGTTTGCCATCGGACACATCTCGGGCTGCCACTTGAATCCGGCGGTGAGTGTCGGACTCGTCGTAGGCAAGCGCTTCCCTGCCTCCGAGCTTCTGCCCTACGTGATCGCGCAAGTCCTGGGCGCGGTCGCCGCGGCTGGAGTGCTGTATGTCATTGCCAGCGGATCCGCAACTTTCGATGTGCATGCCGGATTCGCCTCCAACGGCTACGCCGAACACTCGCCCGGCGGATATTCGCTGCTCGCCGGAATCGTCGCCGAAGTCGTGCTGACCGCGTTCTTCCTGATGGTCATCATGGGCGCAACCGATAACCGCGCCCCCAAGGGCTTCGCCCCCATCGCCATCGGCCTCTGCCTGACCCTGATTCACCTGATCGGTATTCCGGTAACGAATGTCTCGGTGAATCCCGCGCGCAGCACGGGTCCCGCGCTGTTCGTCGGCGGCTGGGCCCTGCAGCAGTTGTGGATGTTCTGGGTCGCGCCACTTATCGGCGGCGCGATCGGCGGAGGGATCTACAGCGCCCTGTTCGGCGAATAAGCCCGTCGTCCATCCTTCGCCACGAACGCTGGCGCAACGGGGGTTGTGCGGCAAGAGTCAAAACGACTATGTCGGCGGCATCTCCACCCGCCCTTGCAAGCCGCCTCCAACATCCCCAGTTTCCCCACTCTAAATTTCGCAAAGAACGCGAAATTTAGAATGGGGCACCCGGCTCTGTTTCGACGGGTGGCCCACTCAAGCCCGGTGTTGGCTTGAGTGGGGCAGTTCTACGGCTGGACAAAGTCTTCCCGCGGCTCGTTGGCGTTTTCGCGCCGTCCATTCCGACTCGATCTCAACCTGTCCCTCACAGCCAGTTGCGTAGTGGCGAAAACTGCTCCACTCCCAGTCCTCTGGACGTTCGCACAACCCAGCCTTCACCGGATTGCGATGAATGTAGCGCAGCTTTTCTACAAACTGCGGGTAATTTCGAAGATTGAAATCGTAGTACCGCTTTTGCCAGAAATGCTCCGCATCGCCAATCAAACGGCGCGACACACCCTGCTTCAATGACTTCAGTGCATCGCTCAGCAAAGGTGGCCCATTCAAACCGAGGGGTGGCCCATTCAAGCCATCTTTTGGCTTGAGTGGGGCATCCTGTTGTGGCTCGCTCAGCAGTAGGTGAACATGCTCCGGCATGACGACGTACCCGTAAACCTGAAGCCGGGAGCTGCGCCGCACGCGCTCCAAGGCAGACTCGAAGATTCGTCGGCTGGCGTCGGTGGTCAGCAAACAATGGCGGTGGTAACAGCAGAATGTGATGAAGTGACTTTGACCGGTGCGTTGAAAACGTGTCAGTCCCCATGGCATGGGGACAATCTAGTTTGTCAGCTGGGGTCGTGTCTGTGACATGTGAACATCCCCCACTCAAGCCGCACAGAACGCGGCTTGAATGGGCCACGGAGATCTATTCCAGTGTCAGCACGACCCAATAGACGCCCGTGGGATAGGTGTCGGTGCGGCCATAACACGCGCCCACTGAGAATCTCTGCAGGTTGTGGCTGGTGATGGCGTGGGCTGCCCCGGCGGGCAGCGTTTCGGGATGGAGGCTGGTGTAGCTGAGCACGGTGTAACGCTCGGAGAGACTTCGCACCGGCTGCGTTCCGAGCTTGTCGGCTTTCGCCATGGAGCAAGCTGCGTCGTCGGCGACCAGCAGATCGCGACGGGGCAGCAGCGCTTGATTCGCCTGCCGCCGCGCCTGATTCACCGAGTCGGCAATCCGCTCCTTCACCTCGGCTGGAGAATAGTTGGGGAGGGCATGGCCGAAGTCCTGCACGATGTACAGCCGGTCTCCGCTTCGAACCACACCCAACCCAACCACGTTGTAGGCCGGGTTGAGCAGGTTCGCGCGATGGGGAGGGGATAACATGAGATGTTGGTGTCCGTGCTCGGCGTCGTAGTCGAGGGCGACGTTCTCGCCTTCCTGATCGAGTTGCAAGTCGGTCATCGCCGCCAGACGTTGGGGGAGGGAGGGCTCGCCCTGAAATTGATGCGAAAGTTCGCGCGCGTTGACCATGGCCTGCGCGTGAATCAATGCGGCCTGCGAAAGTCCGGGATCGAGCTTGAGCGGTGGCGCTCCCGCTTGCTGCCGCGACTGGTTGGCTAGCTGCAACAACTGCTGCTCGGCACCAGATTCCAAGTCTGGAAAAGGAATGTCCGGAGACTTCGCAGCGACCGGCTGCAGGGTCGCTCTCTGACTCTGCTGGGCAACTAGCCGAACCGCCGGCCTCACGGTCGCGACGCCCGTTCCCAGCAGAAACGCCAAAACTAGTCTCGGAGCTCTGTGCATCTTGTTTGGCCTGCCGCTGATCCTGGGAGGGATCGATTTGCTTGAGCTTTCAAGCCTCAAGTTGGTACCGGCTCAAACTTGCTGCTGGTGCTACGCTAGAGTTCTACAAAGGGACAAAGTAGTTACCTGCGTCTATGGAACTAGGGA
>Ga0075017_100000145_pt1 | contig 31717 bp, 29 predicted proteins | sample AleBraG_ABR_2012_FD_71475 | JGI IMG/M metagenome (GOLD analysis project Ga0075017, IMG submission 71475) | Freshwater sediment microbial communities in response to fracking from Pennsylvania, USA - Alex Branch Run_MetaG_ABR_2012 | ecosystem: Environmental > Aquatic > Freshwater > Creek >... | reverse complement strand
GGCGCAGGGGGGCCGCCGGCTCCTCGCCCGGGGACGACTCGAACCCCGACCTCGACGTCCCGGAGTTCATCCCCCGGGGCTGAGCCGCCCCCGGGCGTCGGTTGCGGGCTCCGCCGAGGGCGATAGGATTGCTGGTCCCGGGGCTATAGCTCAGCTGGGAGAGCGCCGCCATGGCATGGCGGAGGTCGAGGGTTCGAGCCCCTCTAGCTCCATTGGCCCGTCGGCCCACCGTCGGCCAATCGCCGTTCGGCAGCCGCCGTCTGCCCGCAGCCGCTCGCGCCGGCCCCCGTGGTTTGCTAGCTTTCCGGGTTGCGCGGATGCGCGCTTCACGAGTGGGAACGGGGGATGGGCAGGGTGGCGCCAAACGCATCGCCGCGGAGGGGCCGGGTTCGTGCGACAGCCGTCGCGGCGCTTACCGCAGCGCTCGCGCTCTGCTGCACCGGACCGGCGCTGGCGACGCCCCTGACCCCCGGCGACGTCGTGGTCGAGCGCGACGGAAACGGTGTGAGTGGGCTCTCGAACTCGGCGGGGCCCGTCTTCCTCAACGAGTTCTCGCCGTTCGGCAGCCTCGCCGCCGAACTGGCGCTCCCGACGAGCAAAAGCGGCTCGAACCTGCCGCTGCTCGACAGCGGCACGGCGAGCTCCGACGGACAGCTGACGCTGTCGGGCAACGGCAAATGCCTGCTCACGACCGGCTACGACGCTCCGCTCGGCCTCGTGAAAGTCACTGAATCGCCCGCCAAAACCTACCCCCGCACGGTCGCCGTCGTCAACGAAAACGGGGAAATCAACACCACGACCGGGCTGACGAACTTCGCCAACGAAAACAACGCCCGCAGCGCCACCTCGAGCGATTGCACCAAGATCTGGGTCGGCGGCGGCGGCACCAAAACCACCGGCGGGGTGGCCTACGTCTCGAAACCCGGTGAAACCACGGGCGCCCAGCTCAGCGAAACCGTCACGAACATCCGCCAGGTCGAGGCCGTCGACGGCCAGCTCTACGCCTCCGCGGACCCGACCAAAGGCACCGGCGTCAACATCGCCACCGTCGGCAGCGGGCTGCCCCAGGCCAAAACACAGACGTTCACCAACCTTCCCTTCGCCACGGCGCCGGAACAGCCCTACGCCTACAGCCTGCTGACGCTCGGAAACGGCAGCCCGAGCGTGCCGGACACGATGTACGTCGCCGACAACAAACGCGCGCTGCTCAAGTACGCACTGGAAGGCGGCAAATGGGTCGAACACGGATCGGTCGCGATACCCGAAGTGACCGGGGTCACCGCCAATGACGTCAACGGTACCGTGACGGTCTACGCGACGACGGCTGCCCAGAACGAAACCGGCGGCAATGGAACGCTCTACCGGATCTCCGACTTCAGCGGCGCCGGCGGCACGCTTACCGGGATCCCCGTGGAAATCGCCAAGGCGCCGCTCAACGAGGCGTTCAGGGGCGTGGCCTTCGCGCCCGGAACGACGATCGGCCACGGCGGCACGCCGCCCGCGGCGCCGAGCATCACGGCGGCGGAAACGGCGCTCCCCGCGACCCTGGGCGATCCGACGAACCGGTCCCTGGCAATCAACGTCGAAGGCGCCGGCTACCTGCCCGGCGAACTGACCGTGACGGTCGAGTCCTCCAACGAATCCGTGGCGCCGGTGGCCGGGATCACCGTCACCGGCAGCGGCCAGGAACGGACGGTGAGCGTCACGCCGTCCGGGGTCGGGATTTCCACGCTCACGCTCACCGTGGAAGCACCCAACGGCGCCTTCACGAGCACGCAGGTCAGGTACGGGGCCTCAGAAAACCAGGGCGATGCCAGCGACCGCTACTACTCCGGCGCCGGTGACGCGGGCTCCTCGATCGACGTGGGCGGCGGGTACATGATCGTCGCCGGGGACGAATCGAACGTGCTGCGCCTGTATCACGAGCGGAACTCGGGACCGCCCGTCAAGACGTTCAACTTCAACAGCCTCCTTCCCTCGGGAGAAAAAGAAGTGAACATCCACTCCTCGGCGCGGGCGGGCAACACCATCTACTGGGTCGGCTCCCTCGCCAACACCAACAGCGGGGTTGTCCATCCGGAACACAACACGGTGTTCGCCGCGACGATCAGCGGCTCCGGCGCGAACACCGAACTGACCTACCTCGGCAGCTACAGCGGGTTGAAGGAAGACCTCGTCGAATGGGACAACTCCAACGGCGGGACGCTCGGGCTGGCGGCATCGACGGCGGCCGGTCAGCCGGGCGAGGCGGCCACCGGCTTCAAGATCCAGGGTGTCGAGTTCGCGCCCGGCTCGAGCACCGAAGCGTACCTGACGCTGCGCGCGCCGCTCGAGCCGAACTGCACGAAAGAACAGGAAACCGAAGCGACCTGCACCCGCAACCGCGCGCTGGTCATCCCCGTCACGAACTTCGCCGCGCTGGTGACCGACGGCAACCCGGGGACCGCCATCCACGCGACGTTCGGCACGCCGCTGGAGTGGAACCTCGGCGGCCTCAGCATCCGCCAGATCCGCAGGAACGAACAGGGCGAATACCTGATCATCGCCAGCACGGCGAACTCCTCGGACACCGTCTACCAGTTGTGGGGATGGGACGGAGAAACCGAAGACGAACCGGTGCTGCTCAACCCCTCCGTCCCGCTCATCGCCGAAGGCGTGTGGGACGCGATCACCTCGACGCCGGAACCGATCGCCAACGGCGGGGCAGCCGAACTCCTGCAGGACGACAGCAAGAGCTACTGGTACGGCGCCGCCGCAAAAGACGCCGAAAAAGGCCTCACGGTCGGCCTTCAGAAGCAGCTCGGACGCCTGGTCACGGTTCAGATCCCACTGCCGGGAACGCCCGCCGCGCCGCACCTCTCGCAGGGGGCGACGCCGAACCAGGGCCGGTTCACGCTGCGCTGGAAGCCCGCCGGGACCCTGCGCGCGCGGTTCAGGCTGCAGCACCAGAACGCCCAGAAAGGCGGCTGGAGCACCGTCGCCAGCGGGCTGTCAAAACGCGAATACACCTTCACGGCCGGCAGTCCGGAGGCCGAGGGGACCTGGACCTACCGCGTCAACGAGGAAAACGAAACCGGCCAGAGCGGGTACTCGACGGAATCGGAACCGGTCAAGGTGGATCACTCCCCGCCGAACGCGCCGACCGCCTCCGCCACGCGCGCGCCCGAGTACGCCGGGGGCGGCGGCTGGTACAAGAACAATGTCGAAGTCGCCTTCACGGCGAACGGCGACCCGTTGCTCTCGGACGGCAGCGCCGGTAGCGGCGTCAATCTCGCGACGCTCTCCGGCGCGCAGAGCTTCAGCACGAGCGGCTCGCACACCGCATGCGGAACGGTCGCCGACAACGTCGGCAACGTCTCGGCCCAGGGCTGCCTGACGGTGCAGGTCGACGCGACCCCGCCGAGCCTGGAAGTCACCTGCCCCGCCACGGCACTGACCCTGAGCAGCGTCAGCGCGACGGTCAGCGCCTCCGACGCATACTCCGGGCTCAAAGCCGACCCCAGCGGGACCGTGTCGATCGACACGAGCAAACCCGGCCCGCAGACGATCACCCGCACGGCCGTCTCCAACGTCGGCCTGGAAACGGTCCGCTCGTGCACGACCGAAGTCGAATCCTCGACACCGGGCACGCCGACGCTGAGCAGCGGCGTCAGCCCGAACCGGACGGGCCTGTTCGCGCTCGGCTGGAGCGGCCCGAGTCCGGGCCAGTATCTCGGCCTCACCTACACGGTCGAGCACCGCAGCGCCGCCCTCGGCGCAGAATGGACCGACGTCGCGACAGGCCTGGAAGTGCTGTCCTTCGCATTCACCGGGGCAGGCGAGGAAGAAGGCACCTGGACCTACCGCGTCCAGGACTCCGACCTCGCGACCGCGCTGAGCTCTGCTTTCTCGCCGGCCTCCGAACCGGTCAAGGTCGACCGCACACCGCCCAACACCCCGACCGCCTCGGCCTCGCGCGCCCCCGACTACGCCGGCGGCGGAGGGTGGTACAAGAACAGCGTCGAAGTGGCCTTCACGGCGAACGGCGACCCGACCCTCGCCGACGGCAGCCCGGGCAGCGGCGTCGACCCGGCGACCCTCTCCCACGCCCAGACGCTGAACACGAGCGGCTCGCACGAAGTCTGCGGGACCGTGGCGGACAACGTCGGCAACAACTCCTCGCCCGGGTGCCTGACCGTGCAGGTGGACGCGACGCCTCCGAGCCTCGAAATCTCCTGTCCCGCGACGGCCCTCGTCGGGCAGGCCGGCGTCAAAGCCTCGTTCACGGCATCGGACGGCCAGTCGGGTCTCAGCAGCCCCGCGAGCGGCACTGTGGCGATCGACACGAGCGAAGCCGGCGTGAAGAGCGCGAGCACGACGGCGACATCGAACGTCGGCCTGGAAACGAAACGGTCGTGCACCACCGACGTCCAGTACCCCACACCCGGAGCGCCGGCCCTGACATCCGGCGCGACGCCGAACCACAGCGGCCTGTTCACACTCGGCTGGAGCGGCCCCAGCCCGTTCCAGTACCCGACCCTCGGCTACACCCTCCAGCACAGGAACTCCGCGCCGGGGGCCGTATGGTCGAACGTCGCCACCGTCTTCGAAAGCCTGTCGTTCGCGTTCGGGGCCGGCGGCGAGAAAGAAGGGACCTGGACATACCGCGTCCAGGGCAGCGATGCGACGCACGGCGAGACGACCGAATACTCACCGGCCTCCGAACCGGTCAAGGTCGACCGCACGGCCCCCTACGCGCCCTCCGCGGCCGCCGTGCGCCCGCCCGACTACGCCGGCGGCGGCGGCTGGTACAAGAACAGCGTCGAAGTCGAATTCACGGCGAACGGCGACCCGGCGCTCTCGGACACCAGCCCGGGCAGCGGGGTCGACCCGGCGACGCTCTCCTCGCCGCAGGCCCTCACCGCGAGCGGCTCCGATGAAGCATGCGGGACGGTCGCCGATCAAGCGGGCAACGTCTCGGCCCCAGGATGCGTGACGCTCCAGGTCGATGCGACGCCGCCGAGCCTCCAGATCTCCTGTCCGGCGACCGCGCTGATCGGCGAAGCCGGCGTGCAGGCCACGGTAACGGCCTCCGACGCCTACTCGGGGCTGAAGACCGACCCCTCCGGGGTCGTGTCGATCGACACGAGCGAAGCCGGCGAAAAGACGGTCACGCGCACCGCGGTCTCGCAGGTCGGCCTGGAAACGACCCGCTCCTGCACGACCGACGTGGCGTACCCGACGCCCGGCGCGCCGAGCCTGACCGCCGGGACGAGCCCGAACGCCGGCGGACTGTTCACGCTCGGCTGGAGCGGCCCGGATCCGGCGAAACAGCCCGGGCTGACCTACTCGCTGCAGCACCGCCACTTCGGACCCGGCGCCCAGTGGTCGACCGTGGCGAGCGGCCTGGCGGTGCGGTCCTTCGCCTTCACCGGTGCGGGGGAGAGCGAAGGAACATGGGAATACCGGGTCCAGGGCTCGGACCCGGGCCACGGTGAGACGACCGAATTCTCCGCCCCGTCGGCGGCCGTCAAGGTCGACCGGACCGGGCCGCTGGCGCCGACGGCGAGCGCCGCCCGGGCCCCGGACTACAGCGGCGGCGGCGGCTGGTACAGGGACAGCGTGAGCGTCTCCTTCACGGCCAACGGCGACCCGGCGCTCTCGGACGGCAGCCCAGGCAGCGGGGTCGCCCCCGGGACACTGACGCACCCGCAGACGCTCAGCGCGAGCGGATCCGACACCGCGTGCGGCACGGTTGCCGACAAAGTCGGCAACGTCTCGGCCCAGGGCTGCCTGACGGTGCAGGTCGACGCGACCCCGCCGCGCCTTGAAATCGCCTGTCCCGCGACCGTCAGCATCGGGCAACTGGCGACGGCCACCGCGCTCGCATCCGACGAAGGATCCGGGCTCGCAGTCAACCCGAGCGGGGCGATCCCGATCGACACCTCGCACCCCGGCCCGGTCACGGTCACGAGAACGGCCGTCGACCATGTGGGACACGAAACGATCGGCGCCTGCACGACCGAGGTCGGCTTCACGAAGGTGATCACCGAACCGCTTGCCAGCAAGCTCATCGTGCGCTCCGGCGAAGCGGTCGAGATGACCGCGACGGCGGTCGCGGCGGCCACGGTCACGGTCGAAAAAGGCGGGGCCCTCGACCTCGAGGGGGCGACGATAAAAGGCGCGCTGAAGGCGACCGGACCCGCGCTGATCCGAGCCTGCGGCGCGACTCTCAACGCCACGGTGAAGGTCACCGGGGCCAGCGGCGGAGTCCTCCTCGGCGACCCCGCCGACGGCTGCGCCGCCAGCCGGTTCTCGCACACCGTGACCCTCACCTCCAACCAGGCCGGCGTGAAGGTCATCGGGAGCATCTTCGAATCCTCGCTCAAGGTGACGGGCGGCCAGGGCGGAGCGACGGTCACGAACAACAAGGTGACCGGCTCGCTCACCGTCACCGGCAACGGCGGGACGGTCGTCGACGCCCCGAACGAAGTCACGGGCAAGAAGAAACTCCAGTAGCGGGCGGCGCACCGGGCCGACATCCGGCCCCCCGCTCGCCGCGGTGCGCAATCATCCTGCGGTGAGCCAACTGCTCGTGAAGCTGGCGCTGGCACCGACGTTCGTCGTCGGCGCGTCGCTTGCCGCCCGCCGCTTCGGGCCCAGGGTCGGCGGCCTGTTGGCCGGGCTGCCCGTCGTCGCCGGCCCGATCGTCCTCTCCTATGCGCTGGCCCACGGCAAGGGCTTCGCCGCAGGGGCCGCCGCGGGGACCCTGCTGGGGCTGGTCTCGCTGATCGGCTTCGTGGTCGTCTACGGCCGGCTCTCGAGGCGATTGTCCTGGGGCCCCTGCACGCTCTGGGGCTGGCTCGCATTCGCGACCGGCACGGCGCTGTTCAGCGTCTTCTCGATCCCCGCCGGGATCGCGCTGGCCCTGGCCGCGGCCGCGATCGCCGCCGGCCTGAGCTGGCTCCCCCACCCGGCCTCGCCGCAGCTCACCGCCACGATCCCGCCGAGCTGGGATCTGCCGCTGCGGGCCGGCTGCGCCCTGGCCCTGGTCCTGACGCTGACCGCGGTCGCCAGCTGGCTCGGGCCGCAGCTCAGTGGCCTGCTGGCGCCGTTCCCGATCATCGCCACCGTCCTGGCCACCTTCACCCACGCCCAGCGCGGCTCCGACGATACCGTGCGGATGCTGCGCGGGATGGTCACCGGCTTCGGCGCCTTCTCGCTGTTCTTCTTCACCCTGGCCGTCTCCCTGCGGGGGCTGGGAACCGCCGGAGCCTTCACCCTGGCGACGACGATCGCCCTGAGCACCCAGGCCCTGGTCCTCGCTCGCTTCGCCCGCCATGAGCCCCTCCCGGCGCGGATTCCCACCGCGGCCGCCGAGGCGGCTCAGAGGTAGTCGATCTCGGGCGCCCGGCTCGCGGGTGCCGAAGGCTACCGGCGCTCGGGGTCGGGGTCGCCGGGCAGGTGGCGGACCCGCTCGCGCAACTCGGCGTAGCGGAGCACCTCGTAGAGGATCAACACGACCAGCAGCCCCGCGATGACCCCCAGCAGAGCCAGCGCCGAGACATCTTCGGCGATCGGCAGGACGGCCAGCAGCGCCAGCGCGCAGACCAGGCGCCGGACGCTGACGCTGCCGATGTTGCGCAGGCGAAAGGCGACATGCCCCAGCAGGTAGAGGGCCGTGCCGCCGAGCAGGGCCGCCGCCGGGACCAGCCCCAGCGGGCTCCCGACATGGGCCAGGGTGAGCTTCAGCCCGACGGCCAGCAGGGCGATGCCGGCGAGGAGGGGGAAGTGCAGGTAGGAGTAGGAGTCGCGCGCGATCTCGTTCTGCTCGCGGCCGGCCTGCGCCGCAGCGAGGTGGCGCCCGGCGACGATCGCGGTGACGTCGAAGTAGACCCACCAGAGGCACGCAGCGACGGTCATCCCGAGCAGCGCCGCGAAGGCGATCCCGGCGTCGATCTGCTCCCTCGCGCCGACCCCGATCGCGACGATCGACTCGCCCAGGGCGATGATCAGGATCGCCCCGTGGCGCTCGGCGAAGTGGCCCGGCACGAGCTTCCAGCCGTCGGCGCCGAACAGGTAGGGGCCGGCCGCGTCGAGCACCAGCGCGAGGCCCCACAGACCGACGCGCAGCGTCCCGCCCGCGAAGGCCGCCGCCCCGATCAGCCCGGCCCCCACGGCCGTGCTGCCGGCCAGGCCCACGACCGAGCGGCGCAGCGCCGCGTCATCGCGGCTGGCCAGCAGGAACAGGAAGATGTGGGCGATCCGGACGGCCGCATAGGCGATCGCGAACGCCGCCGCATCGCCGCCGAAGGCACCGGGCACGCAGAGGGCCGCGATCAGGAAGGCGCCCATCGCCGCAAACATGACGAGCCGGACCAGGCCCTCCTCGGGGTCGACGACGCTCGTCAGCCAGGCGTAGCCGACCCACGACCACCAGAGCATTCCCAGCACGAGCAGACCCTTGAGCAGCCCGAGCCAGGTGGGTGTGGCGGCCATCAGCGTCGTGCACTGGGTCAGCGCCAGCACGAAGACGAGGTCGAAGAAGAGCTCCAGCGGCGTGACCCGCTCGCCCTCGCGCATGACGGCCCGCACACGGGGCATCGCGCGTCCCACCTCGGTGCTCACGCCGGCCTCACGGCGACCCGCCCCGCCAGGCAGGCGCGGGCGCGGCGCGGGCTCGGCGCCGGTCGCCGTGGCGGCCGGCGCCCCCGACGGCCGATCAGTGCAGAGACATGTTCGGCTCGCCCGCTGAGTTCAGACCAGATCCGGAGATCGTACACGTCCCGCCCTTCGGCGCGCCGCCGTTGTAGGCCTGGGTCAGGCAGTTGCGCAGCGCCAGCTCGCCCCAGTAGTTGGGGTGGATGTCTTCCTGGATTTCATAGGGCGGGAAGATCGCGCTCACCGTGCGGATCTGGTTGATCCACTCGGATTTGTCGACGGCCCCCGTCGCCTTCCAGTTCGACAGCCCCTCTTCCTCGAGCAGCCCGACGCCCTTCTCGCAGAGCCGGCGGCCGTTGAAGGCCGAGCCCAGTTCCAGCGTCCTGACGTTGGCCAGGCCGCTGGCCGCCGCGGCCGCGACCACGGTCGCATCTATCGTCGGCAGCATCTTTTCGTTCGCGTAGTTCGCATCCTTGTTCCAGAAACCGCAGCCGCCGACCGTCTGGCGGGTGTAGCCGCTCTGGGAGTAGCGGAAGCCGGAGCCCAGGGGGATCGGCGACGGGTAGCCCTGGACGAGGATCGTGTACTGCGAGCTTGCGTAGCCGGCGTTGCCCATCGCGCTCGCGACGTTCTTGATCGCGGTCGTGATTTCGCCCTTGACCCGGGCCACGTTGCTCGCGGTGAAGTTGTTCGTCACCGAGCTTTCTTCGCTGCAGTAGGACGGCCACCATTCGGGCGTCAGCAGCCAGTCCTCGACGCAGGTCTGGACGATGCTCGCGAAGTTGAAGTTGTTGCCGCCGATCGAGACGGCCACGAGCTTGACGTTGTGGGCCGCCGCGAAGTGCTGCAGCATCAGGGCCTGGCCTTCTTTGGCGCCCGAGCTGTAGAAGTCGATGCCCGGCTTGAACGTGGAGCCTTCGGTGAAGGTCGAGGTCTTGGCTCCGGAACAGGCCAGGTTCTCGCCGTTGACGCCGCTGCCGATGAAGACCTCGGCGGCCTTCGAGCGGTGGCAGCCGGAGATCAGTTCGCCGTTGCCGGCCGCGTTGTCGTCGTAGGCCGTCGACCCGAGCGCGTCGATGTTCGACGAGCTTCCGTTCGTGTTGCCCGCCCAGCGGCCGGCCTCGCCCGAGATGTAGGAGTCGCCGACGCTCACCGTCCAGGGCGCCCCGCTGCCGGGGCCGTCCGCGCGCGCGACGGGTGCAAGCGAGGTGAAGCAATAGGCGAGCGCCGCGGCACAAAGCGCGGCGAGCGCGACAAGTACCGTGGCCCGCCGCAGTGTGATCGTGTGATGCATCCGGATCTCCCCATTCTCCGCGCGCCACCCCTGAGGGACGCTGTCCAGGCGACCCTAACCGGTCTCGCGGCGTCGGGTCAACCGTCGCCGGCGACGCGCGCCGGAACCTCACCCCAGAGCTGCTCGAGGCGGTAGAAGTCGCGCGTCTGGGGGGTGAAGATGTGGACTACCACGTCGAGGTAGTCCATCAGGATCCAGCCCGTCTCCCCCGTCCCCTCGACGCGGGCCGGGAGCCGGCCGTGGTCGTGCTTGAGGCCGGCCAGGATGCCGTCGTGGATCGCCTTGGCCTGCCTGCCCGTGTTGCCCGAGCAGAGGAGGAAGTAGTCGGTGTAGCCGAGCACACCGCGCAGGTCGAGCTCGACCAGGTCGTGGGCCTTCTTGTCCTCGGCGTAGCGGGCGATCTCCTGCAGCAGCTGTAGCGGCTCCATCAGCGGGCCCCCCCGCCGCGATCGCGGTAGAGGCCGTGTGCGGCGATGTAGTCCGCGACCTCGCGAGGGACCATCTCCCGCGTGTCCTCGCCGGCGGCAACCAGCGCCCTGGCGGCCGAGGAGGAGGCCTCGAGTGGGGGCATCTCCAGGAAGCTCACCCGCGCTGTTGCGCCGCCCCGGGTCAGACGCGCCAGCGCCTCGGCCACCTGCTCGCGATCGCTGCCGGGGCGGGCCGCGACGGCCAGCTCGGCCAGTTCGAGCACACGACCGGGCTCGTGCCAGGAGGGCAGTGAGCGAGCGGTGTCGGCGCCGACGATGAACGTCAGCTCGGCCTCGGGGTGTCGCTCATGGATCTCGCTCAAGGTATCGGCCGTGTAGGACGGCCCGCCGCGCTCGAGCTCGAGGCCACAGACGCCGACGGCCCGCTCCGCGCCGACCGCCAGGCGGCACATCGCCAGCCGGTGGGCCGGGCCGGGATCATCGCCGCCGGGCTTGTGGGGGGGTGTGTGGACGGGCATCAGCAGGACCCGCTCGAGCGACAGCTCGTCACGGGCGTGGCGGGCCAGCGCCAGATGACCGCGGTGGGGCGGGTTGAAGGTGCCCCCGAGGATGCCGATGCGAGCCAACCGGTGCTCAAGTGCGGACGTGCCCGTCGCCTTCGACGAGATACTTGAAGGTGCACAGCTCGCGCAGACCGATCGGCCCGCGGGCGTGGAGCTTCTGCGTCGAGTTGCCGATCTCGGCACCCATCCCGAACTCGCCCCCGTCGGTGAAGCGGGTCGAGGCGTTGACATAGACGCAGGCTGCGTCGACGCCGAGCTGGAAGGCCCGGGCGGCCACGGCGTCGCCGGTCACGATCGCCTCCGAGTGCCCGCTGCCGTGGCGCGCGATGTGCTCGATCGCCTCCTCCACCGAGCCGACCAGGCCGAGCGCGATCACCGGCGCCAGGTACTCGGTGTCCCAGTCCTCCTCGGTGGCCGGCTCGACGAGCGCGCCGCCGACGCCCGCGGCCAGCACCAGCGAGGCCGCATCGGCGCGGACCAGGACCCCGGCCCCCGTGAGCGCGGCGACCAGCCGCGGCACGAACTCCTCCGCCAGCTGCTCGTGGACGAGCAGCGTCTCGGCCGCATTGCAGACCCCGGGGCGCTGGACCTTGGCGTTCAGGACGATCCGCTCGGCCATCTCGAGCTCGGCGCCGCGGTCGACGTAGACGTGGCAGTTGCCCGAGGCGGCGTAGATGACGGGTACAGTCGCGACGGCCTGCAGCGCCTCCTTCAGGCTCTCGCCGCCGCGGGGGATGATCAGATCGACCGACCCGCGCTGCGTTGCCAGCTCGGCGAGCTCCTCGCGCCCGCCGCCCGCGACCAGGCTGACCGAGCCCTCGGGCAGGCCGGCCGAGACGGCCGCCTCGGAGGCGATCCGCGCCAGGGCGAGGTTCGAGTGGCCCGCCGAGGAGGAGCCGCGCAGGATGATCGCGTTGCCCGACTTCAGGCACAGGGCGGCCGCATCGATCGTCACGTTCGGCCGGGCCTCGTAGACGACGGCGACCACGCCGAGCGGCACGCGGACCTTGCGCACGTCGAGCCCGTTGGGCAGGCGGTGCCCGTCGATCACCTCGCCGACCGGGTCGGCGAGCGCCGCGACCTGGCGCACCGCCCGGGCGATCCCCCGCACGCGGCCGTCGTCCAGACGCAGGCGGTCGAGCAGGGCCTCGCCGATCTCGGCCCGGCGCCCGGCGGCCATGTCGAGCTCGTTCGCGGCGAGGATCTCCTCGCAGCGCTCCTCAAGGGCGAGGGCGATCGCCTCGAGGGCGCCGTCCTTGACGGCGGTGTCGGCGCGCGCCAGCAGCCGCGCGGCCCGCTTGGCGGCGCGGCATGTCTCCGGGACCCGGGATACGGCTACGGCCATCGCTACAGGGTAGGGCGCCTCAGTCGAGGACGAGGTAGTCGCGGTGCACGGCCTCGTCGGTTCCCCGCGGCAGCACCTCACGGACCTTGGCGGACTTCATGCCGATCACCTGTCGCAGCTCCTCGGCCGAGTAGCTGCAGATCCCCTTCGCCAGCGGCCGCCGCCGCGGCCCGTCGGGGCCGTCGCGCTCGATTATCTCGACCGCGTCGCCGGCGTCGAACTCGCCGCGGACCTCGGTCACCCCGACCGGCAGCAGGCTGGCACTACCGCCGCGCAGGGCGCCGGCGGCGCCCGCGTCGACGACCAGCGTCCCGCGGGAGGGCTTGGCGTACTTGAGCCACAGCTTGAAGCTGGAGTAGCGGGCCTCGCCGGCCGGGAAGTGGGTGCCCCGGGCCTCGCCGGCGAGGACCGCGCCGAGGTTCTCCGGCTCAAGCCCGTTGCAGATCCGGGTCCCGATCCCGGCGGCCGTCGCCATCTCGGCGGCGACGACCTTCGAGCGCATCCCGCCGGAGCCCAGCGGCGAGGTCGTGTGGCCTATTTCGAGGTCGTGCAGCGCGGAGAAGTCGCTCACCTCCGCGACGATCCGCGCGTCGGGGTGCAGGCGGGGGTCCGCCGTGTAGAGGCCGTCGATGTCGGTCATCAGGATCAGCTCGTCCGCCCCCACGAGCACCGCCACCTGCGCGGCCAGGAAGTCGTTGTCGCCGAAGGAGATCTCGTCGGTCGCCGTCGTGTCGTTCTCGTTGATCACCGGCACCACCCGCCAGTCGAGCAGCGTCGTCAGCGTCACGCGGGCGTTCAGGTAGTGCGTCCGGGCGCTCATGTCGAAGAACGTCAGCAGCACCTGGGCGCTGGTCACGCCGCGTTCGCGCAGCAGCTCGTCGTAGACGCGGTAGAGCTTTCCCTGCCCGACGGCGCTCGCCGCCTGCAGCTCGCCGATCGTGCTCGGCCGCTGGGCCAGCTCCATCACGCGCATCCCCCGGGCGATCGCGCCGCTGGTCACGAGGATCGCCTCGTCCCCGGCGCGGTGCAGCCCGGCGAGCTCCTCGCAGATTCCCGCCAGGACGCCGCTGCGAAGCGTCCCGTCGGTGTCGGCGACGACGCTCGAGCCGAGCTTGATCACCACGCGCCTCATCGGGCGGAGCTTATTTGGGCGGCCACGTCGAGTCCTATCCGGGGTCGAGCTCGAACGTGATCCCGGCGATCTCGATCTCGTCGCCCGCTTCGAACCCCTCGGCCTCGAGCGCTCCGATCACCCCGATCCGCCGCAGCCGGCCCTCGAGGTAGCCCATCGCGTCCTCGTTCTGGGGGTCATAGCGGGCGACGAGCCGCTCGATGCCGCGGCCGCTGACCCGGAACGAGCCCGCGCCCGTGCGCGAGACGATGAAGCCGCTCGCCCCGTGCGGGCGGAAGACCATGTGCTCGACGAGCTCCTCGGGCTCCCCGTTCCCCGAATGCCCGGGGGCCGGCGCGGTCTGGGCGGGGACGCTCCGCAGCAGCTCGGCCGCCAGCTCCGCGAGGCCCTCGCCGGTGGCGCTCGAGGTCGCCAGCACCGGCACGCCGGGCCCCAGCCGCTCGCGCCAGGAGGCGATCGCCTCGCGTCTGCGCACCTCCCCGACGAGGTCGCACTTCGACAGCGCCAGGATCCGCGGCAGCGTGGCCAGGCGAGCGTCGTGGGCTGCGAGCTCGTGCTCGATCGTGGCGTGGTTCTGCTGCGGGCTGGCCCCCTCGCCCAGCGTCAGCTCCGGCGCGATGTCGAGCACGTGGACAAGGACGCGGGTGCGCTCGACATGGGCCAGGAAGTCGTGCCCCAGGCCGGCGCCCCCGCTCGCCCCCTCGATCAGCCCCGGAATGTCGGCGATCACAAGCTGGCGGTCCTCGCCCGCGAGGACCCCGAGCACGGGCGAGAGGGTCGTGAAGGGGTAGTCGGCGATCTTCGGCGCGGCCCGCGTCAGGCGGGCGAGCAGCGATGACTTGCCGGCGTTGGGCAGCCCGACGAGCCCGACGTCGGCGAGCAGCTTCAGCTGCAGCTCCAGCCACCCCGCCTCCCCGGGCAGGCCGCGCTCGGCGAAGTGGGGGGCCTGGCGGGTCGCCGTGGCGAAGCGCTTGTTGCCCCTGCCGCCGCTGCCACCGCGCGCAGCGGTGGCCCGCTGGCCGTCGGCCAGCAGCTCCCAGTAGCGCCCCCCGAGGTCCTCCGCGTCGCGCTCGGAGGCCGTGATCTGGGTCCCCGGCGGCACCCGGATCAGGAGCGTCTCACCCTCGGCGCCGTGGCGCAGCGCCCCTTCGCCGTGGCCGCCCCGTCCGGCGCGGAAGTGGCTGCGCCGGCGGAAGGCCTGCAGGTCGCGCAGCGACTCGTCGCACAGCAGCACGATGTCCCCGCCGCGGCCGCCGTCGCCGCCGTCGGGGCCACCGCGCGGGACCATCGCTTCGCGGCGGAAGCTCATGCAGCCGTCGCCGCCGCCGCCGGCCTGGACGTGGATTCTCGCGCGATCGTGAAGCACCCGCCCATCGTGACAGCCCCGGAGCCGGCGGGCCGATGCGACTAGATTCACAGCTCACGTTCTCGACCGAGGAGCAGAGCCCGATGAGCACCGACGCAGCCGAGCCCGTCCTTCTGATCACCGGAGCCTCCTCCGGAATCGGCGCCGCCACAGCCCGCCACGCCGTCGCCGCAGGCTGGCGGGTCGTCCTGGCGGCCCGCTCGCTGGAGAGGCTGCAGGAGCTCGCCGCGGAGCTCGGCGGCCCCGGGAAGGCGATCGCCGTGCGCTGCGACGTGACCGAGTGGGATGAGCAGCAGCGCGTCGTCGCCGAGGGCCTCGCGGCGTTCGGCTCGATCGACGCGGCCTTCGCCAACGCCGGCTTCGGCGGGCCGCGCGGCTTTCTCGCCGACACCCCCGAGCACTGGCGCGAGATGATCCTGACGAACGTCTACGGCGCCGCCCTGACGATCCGCGCGACCGTGCCCGCGCTCAGGGAGTCCAGAGGCCACCTGCTGCTGACCTCCAGCGTCGCCGGCCGGCGAGTCCTGCCAGGCTCGGTCTACTCCGTGACCAAGCACGCCGTCACCGCGATGGGCGAGGCCGCCCGTCAGGACCTCGACGGGACCGGCATCCGCGTCACGCTGATCGAGCCGGGGATGGTCGACACGCCGTTCTTCGAGAACCGGCCGACCGAAGCCCTGCGCGACGAGGACATCGCCCGCGCCGTCATCTACGCCCTCTCCCAGCCGCCCCACGTGGACGTCAACGAGATCCTGATCCGCCCCGTCGCCCAGCAGGGCTGAGGCGGCTCAGGCGTCGGCCAGGCGCTGCGCCAGATAGAGGCCGGCGACCGCCGCGCCGCCGGCGACGGCCACGGTGGCGAGGGCACCCGGGCCGGGCAGCGAGTCGCGCTCGAGGATCGTCGAGACCGCGTCGGCGGCGTCCGCGAAGGCGCCCGCGAGCAGGACGCGGGGGCCCACAACCGGGTCATCGAGCGTCTGCAGGACGGCCAGGCCGAGCGCTATGTCACGCGCCGCAAGTCCCCTGCCGAGGTCCTTGACGCCGCCGTGGCGGGCGTTGCCCTCACCCAGCCATCCCGACATGACCCGCTCGGGCGCGACCAGCACGGCGACCCCCAGGGCCACCCTCCCGGCGGCCATCAGCCGGACGGCCCGCCGTGGGCTCACGGGGCCCTAGCGGCCGTCTGGGAGCACGCTGACGACGCGCCCCCGGCGACCCGTGGTGAACGCGACGGTGCCGGCGGCGCGCGCGTAGAGCGTGTCGTCCTTGCCGATCCCGACCCCGGGGCCGGGCTTGAAGACGGTGCCGCGCTGGCGCACGATGATCTCCCCGCCCGTCACCGCCTGGCCGGCGAAGGTCTTGACGCCCAGGCGCTGGGCGTTCGAGTCACGGCCGTTGCGGCTCGAGCCGAGCCCCTTCTTATGTGCCATCTGCGGCCTTCTCCCCGGTCGGTTTGCTCGCCTGCACCTCGCCGTCGGCCTCGGGTGCTCTGGCGGCGGTCGGTTTGGCCGCCGCTTTGGTCGGTTTGGCGGCCGCTTTCGCCGCCCTGCCCCCGTCGGCGGCGATCTCGGTCACCTCGATGCGGGTCAGCTCCTGGCGGTGGCCGGTGCGGCGCTTGTAGCCTCGCTTGGGCTTGAACTTGAACACGCGCAGCTTCTCGCCGCGGACGTGCTCGAGGATCCTCGCCGTCACCCTGACCTGCTCGAGGGCCGCCTTCTCGAAGACCGTCTCGTCGGAGCGGTAGAGCAGCGGCTGCAGCGCGACGTCGGCGCCCTCCTGCTGCGGGAGGCGCTCCACGAGCAGGGTCTGGCCCCGCTCGACGCGGTACTGCTTGCCGCCTGTCTTCACGATCGCGTACATGGGCCTGTCGGTCTCTACTCTCGGGCTGGTCTTGGCTTGTGCTACTCGGCGGTCTTGGCCTTGGCAGCGGAACGGCGTCGCCCGCCCCTGCGGCCACGACGCCGAGGCTTCGATTGTAGGCCATCCTCGCCGGTCTCGGCGCCCTCCCCGCCCTCGGCCTCGCTCGTGCCGTCGAGGGACGGCTGCTCGGGCTCGTCGTCGATCGCGGTCGGCGCGGGGGCCAGGCCGGCTTCCTCGCGCGCCTCGGACTCCCCGGCCTCGGGCTGGGAGCGAGGGCGGCGACGGCGTCCTTCCGAGCTCCCGGAGGCCCGCTCGCCGGGCGCCGAGCCGCCGCCGCGGCTGCGCGGGGCCGGCCGGGGCGCCGCGGCGACGACCTCGCCGCTCTCGTCGAGCAGCAGCGCGCTGGCCGCCGTGCGACCGACCTGGTCGATCCGGATCATCCGCTTCTCGCCGACGTGCTGGGCGGCGCCGGCGATCGAGATTATGTAGCCGTCGATTTTGGCCACGGCGTCATCCACGTCGTACATGTGCGGCTCGACGATGTCGACCAGCACCTCGTCGCCCTGGCGGAACGGCAGGGCCCGCTCCTCGACCTCCTCGCGGGTCCCCATGAAGGTGATCGCGAAGTGGTCCAGGGCCAGCCCTTCGGAGCCCTCGAACAGGAACGACTTGCCCGTCTCGGCCTCGAGGGCGTGCAGGACGCGCGACGAGCTGCCGGTGAACTGGGTGCTGACGCGCGGGTTGATCTGCAAGAGGAAGGCTTCGGACTCGGGGTGTTCACCGGCCACGTCGCGCAGCCGGCGCTCGAACTCGATCGCGATCGTCTCCTCGGAGCGGATCACGCCCTCACCCTCGCAGGTGGGGCAGGCCCGGCTCATGATCTCGCGGACACCCTCGGTTACGTTCTGGCGGGTCATCTCGACCAGGCCGAGCTTCGAGATCTCGGCCGTGAAGGTCTTCGTGCGATCCTCGTCGAGCGTCTTGCGCAGCGTCTTCATCACCGCATCCCGGTTGCGCGCACGGGCCATGTCGATGAAGTCGATGACGATGATCCCGCCGATGTCTCGCAGGCGCAGCTGGTTGACGACCTCCTCGGCGGCCTCGAGGTTGGTGCGGGTGATCGTGTCCTCGAGGCCCGCTCCCTTGCCGCGGCCGATGAAGCTGCCGGAGTTGACGTCGATCACGGTCAGCGCCTCGGCGTAGTCGATGATCAGGTAGCCGCCGCTGGGCAGGTCGACCCGGCGTGAGAGGACGCCCTCGATCGCCTTGTCGACCTCGTAGGCCTCGAACAGGGGCTCCGGCTCCTGCCACAGCTCGACGCGCTCGACGAGCTCGGGGGCGGTGCGGGTGAAGAACGAGACCAGCCGGTGGTACTGCTGCTCGTCATCGACGATCGCCCGCTCGAAGTGCGCCGAGAAGATGTCGCGGACGACCCTCACCGACAGGTCCGCCTCCTGGAAGACGAGGTCCGGGGCGACGGTCTCGGTGACCCGCTTGTCGAGCACCTCGTGCAGCTTGTTGAGGTACTTCAGCTCGCGCTCGAAGTCCTCGCGCTTGGCGCCGTGGGCGGCCGTGCGGATGATCACCCCGCCCCCGTCGACGGTCAGTTTGGCGGTCTGGCGGCGCAGCCGTTCGCGCTCGCGGTCCTCGAGGCGCCGCGAGACGCCGATGCCCTCGCCGGTCGGCGCGTAGACCATGTAGCGCCCCGCGATCGTGACCTCCATCGAGAGGCGGGCGCCCTTCGTCTTGAGCGGGTCCTTGACGACCTGCACGACGATCTCCTGCCCCGGCTTGAGCAGGTCGGAGATCCGCCGGCCCCCACCCTGGCCGCGGCCGCGGCGGGGCGTCTCGACGCCGGGCAGGACGATCTCGTCGACATGCAGGAAGCCGTTCTTCTCGAGGCCGATGTCGACGAACGCGGCCTCGAGGCCCGGCAGGACGTTGTCGACCTTCCCCTTGTAGATGTTGCCGACGATCGAGCGCCCGCCGCGGCGCTCGATGTAGAGCTCAGCTACCCGGTAGCCGGCCTCCGGGCGCCGCCGGGCGCCCGACGGCGCCCTGCCGGTGGCGGAGCGAGAGGCGGCGGGCGTTCCGCTCGCCTCCAGGAGCGCGACGCGCGTCTCCGCGCGATCGACGCTGACGAGAACTTGCTTTTTCAATTTGATCCAGTCTTTCGGTGTTGGAGTACGCCGAGCGCGAGGGGCGTCGAACCGGCCGACGGCCGTCGGGGGCGCAGCGGAGCGGGAGGACGGGGTCGATTTGGACCCTGCCGGCCGCCCGTGCGCGGACGGAACCGCGATCGACGTCTGCACGTGTGGTGAGCGTCGATGGGAACCTGTCCGCCCGACAGGCGCCCGCGAGGCTCGCAGGACGCTGGTCTGATGGGGGGTGCTCGGCGGACATCTGTGTCTAGAAGCGCGGGACGCGGCCCTTCATTGCTTGAGAAGCGCGCGCTCGCACGTATATCGATTGCAACAGGCCGATGGCCAACATCGTTGTGATCACCGACGATCCCCCGTAGCTCATGAGCGGCAGCGTCACCCCGGTGATGGGCATGATCCCAATCGTCATGCCCACGTTGACAAAGACCTGGAACATGAGCATAGCCGTTACACCGGCAGCGATCAGTGAGCCGAGCAGGTCCTTGGCCATCACCAGGACCCGCAGCGCCCTGGAGATCATCATCGCGTAGAGCGCCAGCACGAGGCCGGCGCCGAGGAACCCGTAGCGCTCGCCGACGGCGGCGAAGATGAAGTCGGTGTGGGACTCGGGCACGAACCCTTCGGAGGTCTGGTCGGCGTTCGCGCCGCGGCCGGTCTTCTGGCCCGAGCCGATGGCGATCTTCGACTGGTGCTGCTGGTAGGCGTATTCGCCTTCTTCGGAGGGGTGCAGGAAGGCCGTCAGGCGTTCGACCTGGTAGTGCTTGAGCACGTTGACGCCCAGCGCCGGGGCGATCGCGAGCACGAAGGTGCCCGACAGGAGGACCAGGGCGATCAGCGCGGCCAGATGCTTCCATGAGCTGCCGGCCACGAACAGCAGCATGAAGGCGATCGCCATGTAGACCATCCCCGAGCCGAGGTCCGGCTGGGCGATCACGAACATCGCCGGGATCAGCGCCGCGATCATCACCCTGACCGTCGTGTCGCGCTCGCGCAGGTGGCGGGACCGCTCGACGACGAAGGCCGAAAGCGCCACGATCAGCAGCACCTTGCCGAGCTCGGAGGCCTGGAAGGAGAACAGCGGCAGGCTGATCGCCCGGGTCGAGCCTTTGGCGTTGTGACCGAGCCCGAGGACGGCGAGGATCGACAGCAGGAGACCGGCGTAGATGCCGTTTTTGAAGCGGCTGAGGGCGACGTAGTCGACGCGGCTGAGGACCAGCATCGCGATGAAGCCGACGCCGAGATAGATGATCTGGCGGTCGACGTAGTAGCGGGGTTCGCCGGGGATGAAGTTGCGGGTGGCCGCGGCGACGGTGATCGCCGAGCAGATGCAAAGGCCGATGACGGCGAGCGTCAGCAGCGGGTCCAGCGGCAGGCGCAGCGCCCGCGGCGGCGGCGGCGCCTGGTCGTCGGCCGGCTTGATCGGGCTCAGCGGCATCAGAACGTCTTCGAGCTCCCGACGACGAACCTCAGCGGCCTGCCGTAGTACTTCGCGGCCATCAGGCGGGCGACCGGGGCGGCCGTTTCGGCGCCGAAGCCGCCCTGCTCGACGGTCACGGCGATCACGATCGGCCGCCTGGGATCGCCGATGTAGGCCATGTACCAGGACTGGTCTTCCTTGCCGACGTGCTGGGCCGTGCCGGTCTTGCCGTAGACCGGGTCCTGTTCCTGGGGCCAGCCCTGCCAGACGGCGGCCGAGGTCCCGCCCGACTGGCTCGCGGCCTCGTGGATCCCTTCCATCACGAGGTTCAGGTCGCTGTCGTTGAGCTTCACCGAGCGGGCCGCCGGGAAGCTCAGGCTCTGCAGCAGGGCGCCGTTGGTTTCGTCGATCTCCTTGCCCAGGTGCGGCGTCGGCGTCCAGCCTTGCCCGCCGTGGGTGAAGGCGTTGGCCAGCGTCGAGTAGGCGAGTGCCATCTGCAGCGGGTCGGTCAGCAGGTCGCCCTGGCCGACGGCCAGGTTCATGTTTTCGCCGATCGTCCAGGGCTTGATTTCACCGACGATCTGGCAGGGCCGGGTGTGCTTGGAGTGTTCGCATTTTTCCTGGCCTTCGTTCTGGTGCCGGCGCCAGGCCGCGTCGGGGATGACGCCCTGAAATTCGCTCGGCAGGTCGAGCCCCGAGGGGCGCGCGATGCCGAGCTTGCGGGCCTCCTGCTGGATGATCGGGCCGCTGTTGGTGCGCTCGCCGACTTCGAAGAAGTAGGTGTCCGAGGAGACCTTCAGCGCTTCCACCAGGCCGACGGCGCCGAAGTCGGTCATGTTGGCGTTGCAGAACTGCTGCTGGGCGCTGCCGACCGTGATGCAGCTGCCGGGCCCCAGCGCTTCGTCGGGCGAGAGGACGCCCGCTTCGAGAGCCGCCATCGCGGTGATCGGCTTGAACGTCGAACCGGTCGGATAGGCGCCGTTGACCGCCCGGTCGGTGAGGGGGCCCGGCGCACCGCCGCTGCCCTCGAGTTCCTTGTATTCGGCCGGGCTGAGCGGTTTGGCGAAGCGGTTGGGGTCGAAGCTCGGAGCCGAGCCGAGGGCGAGGATTTCCCCGTTGCGCGGGTCGATCGCGAGAAAGGCCCCGGCGACGGCCGGCTTGCCCTGGGCCTGGGCGTGTCCTTTGGCTTCCCCGAGGGCCTTTTCGGCCTCGTGCTGCAAGCCCATGTCGAGCGTTACCCGCAGCGAGCGCCCCGCTTCGGGCGCCGTGGGCGCCAGCTTCTTCGACGGCACGGGGTAGCCTTCGGCGTTGACCTCGACGCGCTGGATGCCCGATTTCCCACGCAGGTAGCGGTCGTAGTAGTACTCGAGGCCTTCCTGGCCGACGATCGTTCCCGGCCTGACGCCGCGGAAGGCTTTTTCCTTGAGCTCGCCTTCGGAGACGGAGCCGACATCGCCGAGGACCTGCGCGGCCATCTGCCCGTAGGGGTAGGAGCGGATCGCCACCGGCTGCTGGATAACCCCGGGGAATTCGTTGCCGCGCTCCCCGAGGACGGTCAGCACGCCGGCACCGGCGTCGGTCTTGATCGTGACCGGCGCATAGGGAACGGCTTTGCCCTCGCTCACCACGAGCCGCCCGATTTCCCTCGGGCTCACGCCCAGCAGCCGGCCCAGTCGGCGGTAGAGGGCGTCCCGCCGGGCGCCTTCGGGCGGCAGCGCCGAGGGGACGATCTGCACCGCGTTGGTCGTTTTGCTCGATGCGATCGGCTGGCCTTCGCGGTCGAGGATCTGCCCGCGCGGCGCCGGGATCGGCAGTTCGCGGACGCGGTTGGCGTTGGCCTGCTGGACGTACTGTTCGCCCGAGAGCACCTGCAGATACCAGAGGCGGAAGAAGATCACGCTGAACATCGCGATCGCGACCCCGCTGAGGATCGCCACCCGCAGGGCCAGTCCCGGGGAGACGGGGACCGTCGGGTTGCGCCGGCGGACCGGCTCGATCGTGCTCATGCTTTGCTCAGCGGGCTCAGGCCGCCGGTGGTGTAGGCCCGGCGCCGGCGCCGGCGTCGCGGATCCTCGGGCAGGGCGCTCGCGAGCGCCCGGCGCACGAGCGAGAACATCGGCACGGCGACGATCGAGTTGACGAGCGTCCCGGCGAAGATCTGGCGCAGCAGCTCGAAGCTGACCGGCGCATCGACGCCGAGCAGGAACTTCATCAGCGAGTAGCCGACGAGCGCGGCGGCCGACGCGGCGGCGCCGACGAGCAGCGGCGTCAGGGCGGCCCGGGGGTCGCGCAGTTCGCGCAGCCTCCCCGCCCAGTAGCCGATCAGCGTGAAGACGAGCGAGGTCAGACCCAGCGTCTGGAGCAGCGCGAGGTCGACCAGCAGCCCGACGGCGAAGCCGGCCGCGGCGCCCATCATCGAGCCGCCGAGCAGTCCGACGAAGACGACCAGCAGCGGCGTCAGGTCGGCGTTGACGCCGAACACCGGGACCTCCGAGACGACGCCGATCTGGAAGAAGACGATCGCGATCGACAGGGCGGCCACGCGAGCCAGCAGCGCCGGCGAGGGGTTCTGGCTCATCCGCCGGTCCCGGTGGAGGCCAGCTGTTCGCTCTGTCCGCCCGAGCCCTGGCCGGCGGGCAGGTTCGAGGTGAGCGTGCTCAGGCGGGCCGCCCGTCCTTCGGCCCCGGAGGTGAGCACGTCGACGACGTCGAGGTTGTGCAGGTCGGCGGCGGGGCGCACGTTGACCGAGGTGTAGGCGCTTTCTTCGTTGACCGACGTGACCTGGCCGATCACCACGCCGGGCGGGTAGAGCGAGTTGTAGGGGGGTTCGACGGTGCCGGAGGTGACGACAAGTTCGCCCTTGGCGGGCGTCGTGTTGGCCGGCAGGTAGCGCAGCAGCAGGTCGTTGGGTTCGCCGACCTTGGGGACCACCAGGCCCGTTGCGCTGCTGGTCCCGATCCGCGCCGAGACGCCCATCGAGCTGTCGGTGATGAGGTCGACCTGGGCGCCGTCGGACTCGACCGCCACGACCCGCCCGACGAGGCCTTCGCCGTTGACGACGGGGTCGTTGACGCGGACGCCCGCCGGGGTGCCCTTGTCGATCGTCACGACGGAGTACCAGAAGTTCGGGGATTTTCCGACCACGGTCGCCGTCACCGGGTGGTAGTCGGACAGGCCGAGCCGTTCAAGATGGTAGAGCGAGATCAGCTGTTGATAGGTGCGTTTTTCGGCCTCGGCCGCGACCAGCTCGGGGCGCAGCTTGTCGAGTTCGGTGCGCAGCTTGTCGCGCTGGCCTTTGGCGCTCAGCGTGGCGCCGAACCAGCCGAACAGGTCGCGGACGGGCTTCAGTGCTTTGTTGGCCCCGTCCTGGATCGGCGAGACGACCGCCAGGAAGTCCCGCTGGACGGCGTGCAGCCGTCCGCTCGGAGCCTCTCCGAAGTAGGCGGTCAGGAGCAGCAGGGAGAGCACGACGAGGAGCCCGAGGACGGCTCGTCGGCGCCGCACAGTCTTGTCGTACATCTTCGGCTACCTTCCAGAGCGTTCAGGGCACAGAGTACCCGGGGGGCCACCCGGCCGGGCCGACCCGGCGTTCAGCGGCGGCGACGGCTGCGCGAGGTGCGGTTGGAGCGGTGGATCGCCTCGAACTCCTCGAGCGAGCGTCCCGAGCCGACCGCCACGCAGGTCAGCGGCGACTCGGCCAGATGGGCCGGCATCTGGGTCTCCTCGCGCAGCCGCTCGTCGAGGCCCTGCAGCAGCGAGCCGCCCCCGGCCAGCATGATCCCGCGGTCCATGATGTCGGAGGCGAGCTCCGGCGGGGTGCGGTCGAGGGTCTCCTTGACGGCGTCGATGATCTGGCTGAGGGGCTCCTCGAGCGCCTGGCGGATCTCCTCGCTCGTCAGCACGACGGTCTTCGGCAGGCCGGCGACCATGTCGCGGCCGCGGATCTCGGCCTGCAGCTCCTCGGCCATCGGGCAGGCCGAGCCGATCTCGAGCTTCAGCTCCTCGGCCGTCTGCTGGCCGATGAGCAGCTTGTACTCCTTCTTGGCGTAGTTGATGATCGCCTCGTCCATCTCGTCGCCGCCCACGCGAATCGACTGCGAGACGACGATCCCGCCGAGCGAGATGACCGCGACCTCGGAGGTCCCGCCGCCGATGTCGACGACCATCGAGCCCGTCGGCTCGCCGACCGGCAGACCCGCGCCGATCGCCGCGGCCATCGGCTCCTCGATCAGGTAGGCGGTCCGCGCGCCGGCCGACAGGCAGGCCTCCTCGACGGCCCGCTTCTCGACGCCGGTGACGCCCGAGGGCACGCAGACCACGACCCGGGGGTGGGCGAAGCGGTTCTGGTGGACCTTCTGGATGAAGTGCCTGAGCATCTGCTCGGTGACGTCGAAGTCGGCGATGACGCCGTCCTTCAGCGGCCGGATCGCCTGGATCGTGCCGGGTGTGCGGCCGAGCATCCGCTTGGCCTCGATTCCGACCGCGTGAACTTCGCCGGTCCGCGAATCGATCGCCACGACGCTCGGCTCGGACAGCACGATCCCGCGCCCGCGGACGTACACGAGGGTGTTGGCCGTGCCGAGGTCGACGGCCATGTCGCGACCACCGAAGCCAGTCAGATAGCTGAAGATGCTCATATTGAGAGAGGTCCGACGCCCAGTCGGGGTCTGGCGCCGCGTGCATCGCGGCGCATTCGGCGGCCAGCGCTCACCGGGGCGTCAGAGGCTGGGGAGTCTAGCGAACCCCGGCCTCCCGCCGGAAACGATGCCAGTCGGTTTGCAGGGGTTTGCTCAGCTTGCGAGCAGGCCGGGGCAGAGGTCGATCAGCGCCGCGACCGGCAGCCCGACGACGTTCTCGTATTCGCCCTCGAGCGCTCGGACGAGCGCCGCGCCGGCTCCCTGGATCGCGTAGCCCCCGGCCCGCTCGCGCCACTCGCCCGTGGCCAGGTACCAGTCCATCAGCGGCGGGGGGATCGCGCGAAAGGTGACCGCCGTGCGGGCGACGGCCGTGCGTGCCACCCCGCCGGCCACCAGCGCCAGGCCGCTCGTGACCTCGTGTGTGCGCCCGGCCAGGGCGCCCAGCGTCCGGCGCGCCTGCCCCGCGTCGGACGGCTTGCCGTAGATCAGCCCGTCGTGCACCACGACGGTGTCGCAGCCGATCACGACCTCGCCCGCCGGGCCGGCCACGGCGCGGGCCTTGCGCAGGGCGTTCTCGATGACCGTCGGGCCGGCGTCCCCGTGCTCGTCGGCGCTGGTCAGCTCGGCGACCTCGGCGACCCTCACGCTGAACTCGAGGCCCAGTCGCTCGAGGATCGCCCGCCGCTGGGGCGAGCGCGAGGCCAGGATGAGGGGCGGCGAGGCGGCTACGGCAGGATGTCCCCGAAGAACAGCGCCGCCTCGCGGGCGGCCGACTCCGGCGAGTCCGAGCCGTGGACCATGTTGGCCCCCAGCTCGATCGCGAAGTCGCCGCGGATCGAGCCGGTCGCCGCCTCGAGCGGGTCGGTGGCGCCGATCACCTGGCGCGCGGCCCTGACCGCGTCGGTGCCCTCGAGCACCATCGCGACGATCGGCCCGGAGGTGATGAACTCGACCAGCTCGCCGAAGAAGGGCCGCTCGGCGTGCTCGGCGTAGTGCTTCTCGGCCAGCTCGCGCGTGACCGTCATGTGGCGCAGGGCGACGATTCCAAGGCCCTTGCGCTCGAAGCGGGCGATGATCTCGCCGGTCAGCGAGCGGGCGAAGGCGTCTGGCTTTACGAGGATCAGCGTGCGGTCCATTGGTTCCTTTGCTGGAGGGTGGTCTGTCAGGAGGTCGGCCGGGGGCGCCCGCCGGGCCGTGAGGCGCGGCCCCGGGCCGGTGCCCGTTCGCCCGCCAGAGCCTTGGTCTCGGCCGCTGTGAGCGGCTCGGCGGCCGGCTCGACCGCCTGGTCGTGACTCAGCGGGAGCTCGTGCTCGGAGGTCTCCTCGGCCGGCCCCTCGGCCGAGCGTCTGCGCCGGGCGCGGGGCTTCTTCAGCCCCGGCACGTCGGCCTCGCAGTAGGGGCAGATCGTCCAGGAGCGCTCGAGCGGCCGGGAGCAGTTCACGCAGCGCTCCTTGAGCTTGCGCAGACATGACGGGCAGCGGACGAAGTCCTGCTCGATCCGGTAGTCGCAGTGGGGGCAGAGGATCAGATCGAGCTGGTGCAGCCGGGCTTCGGCGGCCTGCGTCTCGAGTTCGCGCTCGCGGACGTCCTCGAGGTACTCCGGCGGGCGCAGGATCATGTAGATGATCGCGCCGACGAAGGGGAAGAAGGCCGCCGCCGTGGCGCAGCCGATCAGCATCGGGTCCTGGATCCGGCGCTGGGCGTCGGCGTAGGTCCAATAGATCAGCGACAGGTACAGGACGACGACGAACAGGATCAACAGGTCGACGGCCAAGTTCAGACCGCTGCTTTCGATTCCGAAGTAAGCCAGCGGAGTCATCGGCCGGCTGAGTTTAGAGAAACAGACGGCCGAAACCGTAGCCAGCGGCGAAGAAGACGAGGATCACGAGCGCCACGATCAGCGCCACCGCGCCGATCATCGTGAGCACTGATGGGCCTTCGTCGTTCATCTCGGGTAGCTCCCGGAGGTCCGGCCCGGGCCGTCAAGCCTAGCGGAGCCCGCGATCCGCCCGAGCAGATCGCCGACCAGGTAGACCGACCCGGTCGCCAGCACGACGGCCCCTCTGCCCCTGGCCCATTGCTGCGCGGCAGCCAGCGCGCGCTCGGGCCGTGGCTCGCTGGCCGTCCGCCCGTAGCCCAGCCGCAGGGCCTGGGCCTCCAGGGCGGCGGGCGGGAGCGCCCGCCCGCTCGGCGGCGCCGTGAACCAGGCCCGCTCGCTGATGGCCATCAGCGAGCGCAGCATCGGCACCACGTCCTTGTCCTCGAGGACGCCCAGCACGAGCGCGACCGCCCGCCCCTCGAGCAGCTCTCGGAGCGTCCCGACGAGCGCCTCGACGGCGTCCGGGTTGTGGGCGCCGTCGAGGATCGTCGGGGGGTCCTCCGCGACCAGCTGCAGGCGGCCCGGGATCTCGGTCTCGGCGCCCGCCGCCAGGGCCGCCCCCTCGTCGAGCTCCCGGCCGATCCGCTGCAGGTGCGCCGCGGCCGCGGCCCGTGCAAGGGCGAAGTTCCTGCGCTGGAAGGCGCCCCGGGCGCGCAGCGGGACGTCGTCCCCGAGCGGCTCGGGGCCTGTGATCGGCGCGCCCCGCTCGGCGGCGAGCCGCTCGGCGACGGCCTGCGCGTCCGCCGCGAGGCCGGCGCCGAGCACGAGCGCGCCGCCGGGACGCACGACCGCCAGCTTCTCCTCGGCGATGTCGGCGACGGTCGGCCCCAGCCAGCGCGTGTGCTCGAGGCCGACGTTCGTCAGGACGGTGACGCCGGCGTCGATCACGCTGGTCGCGTCATAGCGCCCGCCGAGGCCCGCCTCGACCACGGCCACCTCGACCTCCCGCTCGGCCATCCGCCACAGGGCGGCGGCCGTCGCCAGTTCGAACTGCGTCACGTGGTCGTCCTCGGCGAGCGTCCGGTTGACCCGCTCGGCCGCCCAGCTGGCGCGGCCGATCGCCTCGGCGAAGGACCCGGCGTCGAGCTCCTGCTCGCCGATCAGGATCCGTTCGCGCCAGGCGATCAGGTGGGGCGAGGTGTAGGTGCCGGTGAGCAGGCCGTGGCGGGCCAGGATCGCGGAGGTCATCCGGGTCGTCGAGGACTTGCCGTTCGTCCCCAGGACCTGGATCGAGGGGAAGGCCCGCTCGGGCGAGCCGAGCACCGTCATCATGCGGCGCATCCGGTCGAGGCCGAAGCGCATCCCGAACAGCTCGAGCGAGCGCAGCCGGCCCTCGGCGCGAGCCTCGCTCCAGCCGGCCGTTGCGCCTGGACGGCGGCCGCTTCGCCTCGGTGGACCCATCAGGCTCGCGGACGCCCGCCGCGCGGGTCAGGCGTCGGGGTGCTTACGCAGATAGTCGATGAACAGCGGCCGCAGCGCCTCGCCGAGCTCGCCGTCGCCGCTGTGCATGGCGTCGGAGATGAGGCCTTTGGCGAACTGGATGTCGTAGTCGGCCTCACCGGGATCGCCGCTGGCGGCCTCGGCGGCGGGGATCACCTCCAGCAGCGACCAGAGGAACCTGACGTCGAGGTGACGCTCGGCGCGGTGCACGGCGCGGTCGTGCAGCTCGCGGGTCGAGAGCTGTTCGAGATCCTGTGCCTGCTCCTCGCTCATGCCCGCGCCTCGGCGATCAGCCGCGTCGCCCGGGACGCCTGCCGCGGATCAGCGCGGTCAGCTCGGCGGGAATGCCGCGCAGGTCGAGCTTGCCGGCCAGCTTGCGCAGCTCCCTGCGCTCCTTCTCGCTCAGCGTGCCGGGCCTGCCGCCCGAGCGCCTGACGAGCGTCGCCAGCCGCTCGCGCTCGGCGGCGCTGAGCTTGCCCAGGCGCCTGCCGACGAGCAGGCCGGCCTGCGCCACGGCGGCCCAGGGCAGCGCCCGGGCGCGGTCGATGCCCGACCTGGAGGACTTCGCGGTGCCTTTGGCGCGGCGCATGCGGCGATCCTAGCGGGTGGCCCGAGCGGCGCGGCCCGCCGGGCCCGAGCGGATCCTCAGGCGGACTCCTCGTGCAGCGCGGCCTCGTCCGCCTCTTCGGGCGCCGCTTCGGTTACCAGCGTCGGGGTCAGCCCCTTCTCGACGGTCTCCTTGGTCACGACGCACTTCTTGACGTCGCGACGCGAGGGCAGCTCGAACTGGACCTCGAGCAGGATCTCCTCGATTATCGAGCGCAGCCCGCGGGCGCCGGTTTCGCGTTCGAGGCCCTTCTCGGCGATCGCCACGAGGGCATCCTCGGAGAAGACCAGCTCGATCCCGTCGAAGGCGAAGAAGCGCTGGAACTGCTTGGCCAGCGCGTTGCGGGGCTCCACCAGGATCGAGACGAGGTCATCGCGCGTCAGCTGGTGGACGGCCGAGACTACCGGCAGGCGGCCGATGAACTCGGGGATCAGGCCGTACTCGATCAGGTCCTCGGGCAGGCAGTGCTCGAAGGCTTCACCGGCGTCGCGCTCGGCCTTCGACTCGATCGCGGCGGCGAAGCCGACGCCTTTGTGGCCGATCCGCCGCTCGATCACCTTGTCGAGGTTGGCGAAGGCGCCACCGCAGATGAACAGGACGTTCGTCGTGTCGATCGTCAGGAACTCCTGGTGGGGGTGCTTGCGCCCGCCCTGCGGCGGAACCGAGGCCTGGGTCCCCTCCAGGATCTTCAGCAGGGCCTGCTGCACGCCCTCGCCCGAGACGTCGCGGGTGATCGACGGGTTGTCGGCCTTGCGCGCGATCTTGTCGACCTCGTCGATGTAGATGATCCCCGTTTCGGCCTTCTTGACGTCGTAGTCGGCGGCCTGGATCAGCTTCAGGAGGATGTTCTCGACGTCCTCCCCGACGTAGCCGGCCTCGGTCAGGGCGGTCGCATCGGCGATCGCGAAGGGGACGTTGAGGATGCGCGCCAGGGTCTGGGCGAGCAGCGTCTTGCCGCAGCCGGTCGGCCCGAGCAGCAGGATGTTGGACTTGTGCAGCTCGATCTCGGAGTCGGGCGACATCATCATCTGGACGCGCTTGTAGTGGTTGTAGACGGCCACCGACAGCGTCCGCTTCGAGGGGTCCTGCCCGACGACGTACTCGTCGAGCACCTCGTAGATCTCACGCGGCTTGGGCAGGCTCTCGATGTCGAAGCTCGGCGGCGCCGAGAGCTCCTCGTCGATGATCTCGTTGCAGAGGTCGATGCACTCGTCGCAGATGTAGACGCCAGGTCCGGCGATCAGCTTCTTGACCTGCCGCTGGGACTTGCCGCAGAAGCTGCAGAGAAGCTGCTCGTTGGAATCAGTTGGTCTGGCCATATCCCGTACCGCGCTCCTGTGATTCTGCCGCCGCTGTGCCCATCGGGCAAGTGCTGCCCGGACGCTCTCAGTGCTCGGAGATCACCCGATCGATGATGCCGTACTGCCTGGCCTCCTCCGAGCTCATGAAGTAGTCGCGCTCGGTGTCTTTGCTCACGTCCTCGAGGGGCTTGCCGGTGTGCTTGGCGATGATCTCGTCCAGCCGGTGGCGGATGTCGATGATCTCCCGTGCGTGGATCTCGATGTCGGTCGCCTGGCCCTGGAAGCTCGAGGAGACCTGGTGGATCAGGATCTTCGCGTTGGGCAGCGCCATGCGCTTGCCCTTCGCCCCGCCGGCCAGCAGCAGCGCGCCCATCGACATCGCGATGCCGACGCAGATCGTCTGCACATCGGGCTTGATGAACTGCATCGTGTCGTAGATCGCGAGGCCGGCGTAGACCGAGCCGCCGGGCGAGTTGATGTAGATCGAGACGTCCTTCTCGGGGTCCTCTGACTCGAGGTGCAGGAGCTGGGCGACGATCAGGTTCGCGATCTGATCGTCGACGGGGGTGCCGAGGAAGATGATCCGCTCGTTGAGCAGACGGCTGTAGATGTCGAACGCTCGCTCACCGCGCGAGGTCTGCTCGACGACCATGGGGACAAGGGGGCTCATTGACTCGCTTTGTTTGCCAACGGGTGACGGATTCCTCTAGAGGCTAGCGATCTGGCGTCCACAGCCCGCCGGCCTCGACGGCGCCGGCCGGCTCACCGGCATCCTCCGCGGCGCCCTTCTCGGGCGTCCAGAGCTTCTCGCGGGCCTCGGCCCGGGCGAGCGCGATCGGCTTCGCCGCGGCCGCGATCAGCTCGATCGCCTGGCGCGCGGCGAGATCCTCGCGCACCTCCTCGAGGCGCCCCGCCTTGCGCAGGTCCTCGAGCAGCGTCTGTGCCTCGATGCCCTCCCGTGCCGCGGTCGGCTGGAGCACCTCGAGCAGCTCCTCCTCGCTCGGCGCGATCCCCTCGGCCGCGACGACCGCGGTGAGGACCGCCTCGCGGCGCAGGGCCAGGTCGGCTTCGGGGCGCATCTCCTCGAGGATCTCGTCCTCCTGGCGGCCGGTTATCTGCAGGTAGGCCTCACGCGAGATGCCGCGGTGCGAGAGCGAGTGGATCATGCGCTCCCACATCTCGCGGGCCCGGGCGGCGACGAGCTCCCCCGTCACCGGAACGCTCGCGCCGGCGACGGCGGCGTCGAGTGCGGCCTGACGGAACTCGGACTCGACGCGGGCCTCGTCGGCGGCCAGCAGCCGGGAGCGGATGTCCTCGCGCAGCTCCTCGATGTCGTCGAAGCCGGCATCGATCGCGAAGTCCTCGCCGAGCTCCGGCAGCTCCTTGCGCTTGACCTCCTTGACCGAGATCTCGAATGTCGCCCGGCGACCCGCGAGCTCCTGCGCCCCGTACTCCTCCGGGAAGCTCAGCTCGAGCGTCCGGGTCTCGCCGGCAGAGGCGCCCACGATGCCCTCCTCGAAGCCGGGGATCAGGTTGCCCGAGCCGCGCCTGGAGCCGTTCGCGGGGGGCGAGGGCCGCGACCAGCTCGTCGAGCTCGGCTCGGGCAACCTGATCCCCGGCTTCGAGGAGGGCATCGTGGGCGCCTC
>Ga0075017_100000143_pt1 | contig 32022 bp, 30 predicted proteins | sample AleBraG_ABR_2012_FD_71475 | JGI IMG/M metagenome (GOLD analysis project Ga0075017, IMG submission 71475) | Freshwater sediment microbial communities in response to fracking from Pennsylvania, USA - Alex Branch Run_MetaG_ABR_2012 | ecosystem: Environmental > Aquatic > Freshwater > Creek >... | reverse complement strand
GTCATCATGAATCTGTGCACCAACGCGGTTCAGGCCATGCCGAAAGGCGGCGTGCTTTCCGTGCTGCTGGCGCCGGTCACGATCAGTGAGGCGCGCGACCTGGCCATCGGCCGCATTGAAGCCGGCGACTGGGTGCGCCTCACGATTGCCGACCAGGGTTTGGGGATCGGATCCGCGCGGCTCCCGGACATCTTCGACCCCTTGCAGACCACCAAGCCATCCAGCCAGGGGACGGGAATCGGCCTGACCGTCGTGCGCAACATCATCTCGCGCATGCACGGTGCGGTCGAGGTGGAGTCGGTGCCCGGCGCCGGCTCGCGCTTCACCGTGTACTGGCAGCGGCGGCGTCCGAGCGGCGGTCCCGCGGAGTCCTCGACAGCCGGCCTTGCTCGCGGTCCGGGCAGGGGCCAGACGCTGCTGATCGTCGACGACGAACCGCAGCTCGTCGCGCTGGTTGAGGAGCTTGCGGCTTCACTGGGCTACGAACCCGTCGGCTACTCGGATCCCCTGCGGGCGCTGGAGGCGGTGCGCCGCGATCCTCACCGGTTCGATGCCGTGGTGACCGACGAGCGCATGCCGGGCCTGCGCGGCATCGCACTCGCGAGTGCCATCCGCGAACTACGGCCTGACCTGCCGGTGGTGCTGCTCACCGGATACCGTGGCGCGGAGCTGGACCGCGACGCGCGGCGCCACGGCATCGTCACCATCCTGGACAAACCGCTGCGTCTGAACGAACTGGAGCGGGCGCTGAACGAATTCGTGCACGCCTGACGCTGCCCCGCGGACCGATCTCAGGCGGAGCGTGCGCCTCAGGCTGCGGCCCGCTGCTGCGCGGGCCCATCCAGGGCCCGCGCCAGCACGTCTTCGACATTTTCGGCCCACACGAATTCGAGCGTGTTGCGGACCGACTCGGGAATGTCCTCGAAGTCGCGCCGATTGCGCGCCGGCAGGATGACCGTGCGCAGGCCGGCACGGGCGGCGGCAATGCACTTCTCCTTGATGCCGCCGACGGGCAGCACCAGACCCCGCAGGCTGATCTCGCCCGTCATGGCCACATCCGCCCGCACCGTGCGGTTCGAGAGCAGCGAAGCCAGCGATGCGACCAGGGCGACGCCCGCACTGGGACCGTCCTTGGGCGTGGCGCCGGCCGGCACATGGATATGCAGGTCACTGCCCGCCAGCAGGGCGGCATCGAAATTCAGCCGATCCGCCAGCGTCTTCACCAGGGTCACGGCCGCCTGCGCGCTCTCCTTCATCACGTCCCCGAGCTGTCCGGTCAGGATGAGCTTGCCGGTGCCGCTGACCCGGCTCGATTCGATGAACAGAATGTCGCCGCCCACCGGCGTCCAGGCGAGCCCGGTCGCCACGCCAGGTACCGCGGTACGCATCGCCACTTCGTTCTCGAAACGCGGCTGCCCGAGGATCCGTGCCACCTCGGCAACGTCCAGTTCCACCGTGGCCGCAGCGCCCGAGGCGATGCTGACCGCGGAGTGGCGCATCAGGGCGCCGATCTGGCGCTCCAGGCCGCGTACCCCGGATTCGCGGGTGTACTGCGCAATCACGCTGCGGATGGCGGCGTCGGTCAGCCGCAGCTGTTCCGGTTTCAGTCCGTTGGCCGCCATTTGTCTGCGCACCAGGTAGCGCTTGGCGATCTGCAGCTTTTCATCCTCGGTGTAGCCCGTCAGTTCGATGATCTCCATGCGGTCGCGCAGCGGCGCCGGTACGGAATCCAGCATGTTCGCCGTGGCGATGAACAGCACGCGCGACAGGTCGAAGGGCACCGCCAGGTAATTGTCCCGGAAGGTGTTGTTCTGCTCCGGATCGAGCACCTCAAGCAGGGCCGAGGAGGGGTCGCCCTGGTAGCTCGCCGACAGCTTGTCCACCTCATCGAGCATCATGACCGGATTGCGCGTCCCGGCCTTGCGGATGGCCTGCACGATGTTGCCGGGCAAGGCACCGATGTACGTGCGTCTGTGACCACGCACCTCCGCCTCGTCATGGACGCCCCCGAGGCTCACGCGCGCGAACTTCAGCCCCAATGCCTTGGCGATGCTCTGACCCAGCGAGGTCTTGCCCACCCCCGGCGGACCCACGAAGCACAGGATCGGGCTGCGGCCCTCGGGGTTGAGCTTGCGCACCGCCAGGAATTCGAGAATGCGGCGCTTGATCTTCTCCAGGCCATGATGATCCTGGTCGAGGATGGCGCGCGCCCGCTCGATATCATGATTCTCTTCGTCCAGCCTGGACCAGGGCATGGCGGTCAGCCATTCCAGGTAATTGCGCGCCATCGAATACTCGCCCGATGCTTCCGGCATGCGGTCCAGGCGCGCCGCTTCACGCAGCGCCTGTTCCTGCACCTCGGGCGGCATGCCCGCTTTCAGGATCGTGGCCTTGAGTTCCTCCAGTTCGGCGGAGGCCGCATCGCCCTCCCCGAGTTCCTCGCGGATCTGGCGCAGGCGCTCGCGCAGGATCACTTCCTTCTGGCGCTCCCCGAGCGCCTCGCGTGTCCGTTCGTCGATCTGCCGGGACACCTTCAGCACTTCAATGCGTTGGCTGATCAGGGCCAGGACCCGGTCCAGACGCGACTTCAGGTCGAAGGTCGCCAGCAGCTCCTGCTTTTCCGCCGCCTTGAGGTCCATGAAACTGGCCACGACGTCGGCCAGTGCCGGAATGGACTCGATGCTCTGGATCGCGTTGGCCAGTTCGGCGGGCGCCTGCGGCAGCAGCTGCACGGCTTCCATGGCCTTTTCGCGCAGGCTGATGCCGCGCGCCTCGATCTCCGCGTCCACATGGCTGGATTCGGGGTGCGCCTCGATGCGGGCCACCAGGAAGGGCTCCTGGCTGACGTAGTCGAGGACGCTGAAGCGGTACTCGCCCTGGCAGATCAGGTGATGCGTGCCGTCCGGCGCCGTGATGTAGCGCACGATGGTCGCGGCCGTGCCCACGTGGTGGAGCTGCTGCGCAGCCGGATCCTCCACGGCAGGATCCGTCTGCAGCAGCAATCCCACCTTGCGCTGGGTGCGCACGGCTTCCTGCGCAGCAGCCAGCGACTTGCTGCGCCCGATGGTGATGGGCAGCACGACGCCCGGGAACAGAACCAGGTTGCGCACGGGCACAATCAGCAGCACGTCTTCCGCGATGCGCCCCGGCCCAGTCACCCCCGGTGCGGTCGCCTCCGGTGCAGCGGCCTCCGGTGCCACGGCCTCCGGTGCCGCGGCGTCCGGTGCAGCGGCCTGGGCGGGGTAGTCAGTCGCGTTGTTCATCGGGTCGCCTCCGTCAGCCGCAGGTACAGGCAGCCATTGCGGTATTGGCGTTCGCTCAGCAGGTAGCGGCCCACGGGAAGCTCGATGCGGCGCCGCATGATGCCATAGGGGATCTCCAGGCGGACGATGCCCGCCCTGGGCCCCAGGACGGGCGGGGGCACGCGCACCCGCACTTCCAGGATATGACCCGCCAGCTCGACGCCGACATCGTCCACGCCGGCCCCCGGCAGCGCGACGGCGACCAGTATTTCGCGGCCGGTGGTGAAGACGTTTGCGGGCGGCTCCCACACGGGCTCCGTCGCCGGCGCGGACAGCAGCTCGAAAAACCGCCGATGCATGCGTTCGGCCTGCTCGACCAGCGCACAGGCGTCTGCCCACATCCAGGTACGTCTCGAATTGTCCACGATCACTCCTGCCGCTTAGGACGCGGTCGCCGCGGGCTTCCGAGGCGCCGGCTCGTCCTCAGCCTAACTGGTGGCCGCGAGGGCGGAATTCAAGCGGCCCCGCCGGCATGCGCATCAATACGGATGCATTCGGCACGGCGGCGTGCCTAGGATGCGCACATCGGGCCCTGTGAGCGGTCCTCCCTGGAGGAGAGCGCCCATGAACACCGGAGAGCTGTGCCAGCGGACGGTGGTAACCGTCGGCGTCCGCGATGAACTGCTGGATGCCGCGCGGCTGATGCGCGAGAAGCATATCGGCTACCTCGTGGTCACGGAACCGTCCCTGCCGGCCGCGGATGCCAAGCCGGTGGGCGTGCTGACGGACCGCGACATCGTGGTATCGGTCGTGGCCGGCGGCGCGGACCCGGCGGTACTGTGCGTCGGCGATGTCATGACGCGCGATCCGGTCACGGTCTACGAGCAGGACGACCTGACCATGGCGCTCGCGCAGATGCGGCGCATCGGCGTGCGCAGGCTCCCGGTCGTCGGCCATCGCGGTGAGCTCACGGGCGTCCTGTCCATCGACGATGCCCTGGCTGCCATGGCCAGCGAGCTGCAGAGCATCGCCGGATCCATTCGCCGGGAACAGCGCGTCGAGGCCAGGCAGCGGCGCTGACGCATGCCCCGCATCCCCGTACTGCCGGCGCCGCTCGAGGGGCTCATGCGTCCTGGCGCCTATCCCCATCCGGTCGCCTCCGTCCAGCTCCTGGAGACGCCGCTGTCCTGGATCCTGCAGGCCGGCGACCGTGTCTACAAGCTCAAACGCCCGGTGCGGCTGCCGTTTGTGGATCAGAGCCTGCCCGCGCATCGCCAGCACCTGTGCCACGAGGAACTCCGCCTCAACCGTCGCTTCGCGCCCGACGTCTATCTCGAGGTCTGCGCCGTGTGTGCGCAGGACGGTCAGGCCCGGATCGGCGGCGCAGGCCGGCCGATCGAATACGCCGTCGTCATGCGCGCTTTCGACCGCCGCGAGCAGCTCGATCAGCTGGTGCTGCACAAGCGCCTGGCGCCCGCCGAGCTCGAGGAATTCGCCACCTGGCTGGCCACAATGCACCAGCAGCTGCCCAGCCAGTCAGGGAGCTTTGGCCCAGGCCAGCCGGAGGCGGTGGCGGCCGCCATGGCCCGAAACAGCGCGGAATGTGCGGCGGCCAGCGACATTTTCGGCACCACGCTCCGGTGCCGGCAACTGGCCGAACGCCTGGCCGAGGAAATCCGCAGCCGCGCAGTCGCCCTGCGCTGGCGCGCCGGCGCCCGATGCATCCACGAATGCCACGCCGATCTGCACCTGTCCAACGTGGTGCGCCTGGATGGCCGGCTGCGGCCGTTTGACTGCCTGGAATTCGATCCGGCGCTGCGCTGGATCGACGCGGCACAGGACATCGCCTTCCTGCATGCGGACCTGCTCGGTTACGACGAACCCGTTCTGGCCGCGGCGTTTGTGGATGCTTACCTGCGCTCATCCGGCGACTATCATGCCTGTCTGGTGCTGCCGCTCTACACGGCCGACCGTGCCATGGTGCGCGCCAAGGTCCTGGCCCTGCAGGCCTCCGCTCTCCGGGAAGGCGGCGACCGGGAGCTGCTGCGCCGACGGCATTCGGGTTACCTGGATGTCGCGGAGCACGCGCTGCAGCGGCGGACGGCGCGCTGCGTGGCTCTGACGGGTCTGCCCGGCTCCGGGAAATCGTGGCTCGCGGCGCGCCTCGCGCCGCCGCTGCATGCCGTGGTCGTAAGCTCGGATGTGGAACGCAAGCGCCTTGGCCGTCTGGGTGCGCTGGATTGCCGCTGCCGTGGCGCCGGCCTTTACAGTCCACAGTCGACGGAACAGGTGTACGAGCGCATCGGCGACTGCGCGGCCTCGGTACTGGGCGGCGGTTTCGATGTCATCGTCGACGCCAATTTTGGCAAGCGTGCCCAGCGATCGGCTCTGGCCGAACTTTGCCGTCTGCTCGCAGTCCCAGTCACGGTGATCGAGTGCGAAGCGCCAGGGAACGTGCTGCAGCAGCGCATCCAGGCGCGGCTCGGCGCGGCGAACGACCCATCGGATGCCGATCTTCGGGTGCTCGATCTGCAGCGGGCCGGGCGTGAAGCGCTCACCCCCGAGGAAGGGCTGCGGCGGGTGACGGTGGATACGACACGGGACGATGTCGTCGAGCGCGCACTCGAGGCCGTGATCGGCGCGGCAGGAGGGCAGCGGCGCGGCATGCAGGCATCGACGGGGCGTGAATCGGCGTGAATCGGCTCCGATCCGCAAGTGAGACGCTCATGACACCATCGGAACACACCTGGGCGCTGATCCTTGCGGCCGGCGACGGCAGGCGGCTCAGTGACCTGACCGGCAGCGGCGCAGGCCGCAGCGTACCGAAGCAGTTCTGCTCGCTGCGCGGGGGCCCATCCCTGCTGCACGAGGCCGTGGCACGGGCCGCCCGGGTCACGCTCCCCACACGCATCAGTCTGATCGTGAGCGAGGCACACCGCGCCTGGTGGCAGCAGCTCGATCTGAACGTGGCCGCGGAGCATATCGTCGTGCAGCCTGACAATCGCGGCACGGCCATCGGCATACTGCTGCCGCTGCTCCGGCTCCTCGAGCGCGATCCGGAGGCGGACATCGTCCTGCTGCCCTCCGATCATCACGTGGTCGACGAGGCCGTGCTGACGACCGCCCTGCGCGAAGCCCTGGCGGTGACGCAGCGATCACCGCAGCACGTCGTGCTGCTGGGCATGGTGCCGGATTGTCCGGACCCGGGACTGGGCTACATCGTGCCCGCGGCGCCGGACCCGCAGGGCTCGCTTGGCGTGGCGGAGTTCGTCGAGAAACCCCCGGCCCGCATCGCGCGCTCGCTCATCGCGCGCGGCGCCCTGTGGAGCCCATTCATACTGGCCGCCAAGGGCCGCACGCTGCTGGCGCGCATCGAGGAGTACCTGCCGGCCGTCGTCGCGGCCATGCGCAGCGCACTCGGCGCCGGCGCGACTTCGGCTGGCGATCTCGCGGCGTTGTATGAGCGGCTGCCGACGCTGGATTTCTCGCACCATATTCTCACCGCGGCCACGGCGGCCACGCTGCGCGTGCTACCGGTCCCGCCCTGCGGCTGGAGCGATCTGGGCACGCCCGAGCGGCTCGGCCTGACGCTCGCGCGCCTGCCACTGGCGGGTGAGGTTGCCGGGTTCCCGGCGGCGCTGCGCGCACCGATCAACCTGGCGGAGCGTTATTACGCCACGCAGGGGAGCCAGGGGATCCGGCGCAGCGGGACACGTGCCTAGCAGCCGGACACGCCGTTAGCGGCACCGCTTGGTTGCAGTGAGTACCTATTGCGGGGGCCGAATCGCGGCCGCAAGCTTGCGGCGATGTTGGGGATACTGCGCATTGCCTACAAGCTGCTGGTGAACGACCGCGGCAAGTTTGCCGCGCTGCTGCTCGGCATCAGCTTTGCCGTGCTGCTCATGATCATGGCGACATCGATGTTCGCCGGCCTGATGAACCGCGCATCGGCGACGATCATCAATACGGGCGCACAGGTCTGGGTCATGGATCCGGCCGTCAATACGGTCAGCAACAACGTGCCGCTGCCGGACTACGTGCTCAACTCCGTACGCAGCATCAAGGGCGTCCGCTACGCCGTGCCGATCTACGTGGGCGGTGCCCTGGCGAAACTCCCCAGTGGCGATTACCAGTCGGTTTCGATCATCGGGCTCGATGACACCAGCCTGATCGGGCGTCCCGCACTGGTATCGGGAAAAATCCAGGACATCTACGCCGAAGACGCGTTCATCGTGGTCAGGGATGCGGAGTATCCCAAGCTGGGCTCGCCCCGCGTGGGCACGCAGTTCGAGATCAATGACCACCGCGCCGTGATCGTGGGCGTCGGTGAGGTGGCCTCCGGGGGACTGTTCGGGGTGCCGACCCTGTACACGACCTACAGCCGCGCCACCCAGACCCTGCCATCGACCCGCTTCACGATGACCTACGTGCTGGTGGAGCCCAAGACCCCGGCGGACATTGCCTATATCAAGCAGCAGGTGACGCGGGCGGGTTACCGCGCGCTGACCCGGGAGGAGTTTGTCCAGCGCACCTCGGATTTCTATACCTACCAGACGGGCATGGGAACCAACATCCTGCTGATGACCGCCATCAGCTTCATCGTCGGTCTTTCGATCTCCGGGCAGACGTTCTACACCTTCATTCTCGAGAATCTCGATAAATTCGGAGCGCTGAAGGCCATCGGTGCCAGGGGCGGCGAGCTGATCGCCATGATCCTGTTCCAGGCGTCCTTCACGGGCCTGACCGGGTATGGACTGGGCGTCGGGCTGTGCTCGCTGCTCATTGCCGCCGCCAAGCTGCGCCTGCCCAGCTACGCCTCCATGGTGACCTTTCACAATCTGGGCGTGGCCTTCGGCATGGTGCTGGTGATCACGGCCTTCGCCAGTTACATCGGCATCCGGCGCGTGATCCGCATTGAACCCTTCGATATCTTCCGGACCTGAGCATGGGCACGGCGGCAATCGAAGCTCATGGACTGACCAAGTGGTTCGGCACGGCCGAGCAGAGGACCACCGCGGTTGCCGACGCGACGTTCACCGCCAACTTCGGCGAGATCCTCTACATCGTCGGCCCTTCCGGAAGCGGCAAGACCACGCTGCTGAGCATGCTGTCGGGGATCCTGCGCCCCAGTGCCGGCAACGTGGTCATCGCGGACCGCGACATCTGGAAACTCAGCGACGATCTGCTGGCGGATTTCCGGCTGCGCTCCATGGGCTTCGTGTTCCAGGACTATCACCTGTTTCCCAGGCTGACCACGGTGGAGAACGTTGCCGTGCCGCTGATACTCCGGCGTCAGGCCTGGGACGCCGCCATCACCCAGGCCCGCTCCTATCTCGAGATCGTGGGGCTCGGGAACCGGGCGGAGCTGCCGCCGCTCAAGCTCAGCGGCGGCGAACAGCAGCGCGTGGCGATTGCCCGCGCCATCGCCGGCCAGCCGGACATCCTGATCTTCGACGAGCCGACCGCATCGCTGGACGGGGATACGGGCCGCCGCATCATCGAATTCGTCAGGCACGAGGTCCTCAATGCCCACCGCTGCATCCTCATCGTCACGCACGATGCGCGCATTTTCGAGTATGCGGACCGGATCATGTACATGGAAGATGGCCGCGTGCAGCGCATCGAGGACCTGAAGAAATGAAGAGCAATCGCTGGCTGTTCATCCTGGCCGCTCTGGGGCTGCTGGCCGGCGCCAGCAGCGCGGTGTATTACTCGATCCAGAGGAAGGCGCTGCCGCCGGTCTTCAACCCGGCACAGAACCCCTATGCCGAGGGCATCTACGCCAGCGGTATCCTGCAGAGCGACCAGGATAGCGGCACCAACACGGCGCTCTACCCGGAAGTGTCGGGCACCGTGCGGCAGATCCTGGCGCGGGAAGGGCAGGCGGTTCAGCAGGGTCAGACGCTGCTGCTGATCGATGACAGCGTACAGCGCTCGACGGCCGAGCAGATCCGCGCGCAGGCCGATGCCGCACGCACGACGCTCGAGGCGCTCCGGGCCCAGCCGCGGCCTGAGGCACTGGCCGTGGCGCAGGCGCAGGTGGACTCGGCCGCAGCAACGCTGAAGCTCAACCAGGACGCTCTGGACAAGCTGCAGCACATCTATGTCCGGGACCCGCAGCTGATCGCCAAGGACCAGATCGACAATGCCGTGAACACCGTGAAGGTCTCTGCGGCGAATCTCGCGGTGGCGCGGCGGCAGCTGGACCTGACCCGTGCGGGGGCCTGGAAATATGACATCGCAGCGCAACAGCAGCAGTACGCCGCCCTGGACAAGGCGTACCAGTCCTCACTGGCCCTGCTGGAGAAGTACGCCATCAAGGCGCCGGTCAGCGGTACGGTGCTGTCGGTGCAGACCACGGTGGGCAGCTATGTGTCGCCGCAGGGCACCTTCGATACCATCTCCGGCTCCAACCAGCCCATGCTGGTCATGGGTGGCGGCGCGGAATCGGTGCTCTCGGTGCGCTGCTACGTCGACGAGATCCTGATCCAGCGGCTGTCGCTGTCGGCTTCAACACCGGCCCGGCTCTATGTGCGGGGCACGGAGATCCAGATCCCGCTGCAATTCGTCCGCGTGCAGCCCTATATTTCGCCGAAGATCCAGCTGTCGAACGAACGCGCGGAACGCGTGGACCTGCGGGTACTTACCGTGATATTCCGCTTTACGCGGCCGGCCGGCGTGCAGCTGTATCCGGGACAGCTGGTGGATGTGTATATCGGGCGGGCACCCTAGATGCCGGGCGGGGCACACATCCCGGTGGCGATTTCGGCGCGACACGTGCACCTGACACAGTCGAGCATCGACGCCCTGTTCGGCCGCGGACATGTGCTGCGCGTGCGCGTGCCGCTCTCGCAGCCGGGTCAGTTCGCGGCCGAGGAGACCGTGACGCTCATCGGGCCGAAGGGCCGCCTGCCGCAGGTGCGCATCGTCGGTCCCGCGCGCCAGGCCGACCAGGTCGAGATTTCGCGTACCGACGAGGTGACCCTGGGCCTGGACGCCCCGGTGCGCCTGTCCGGGGAGCTCGACCGCACACCCGGCATCGGGATCGAGGGTCCGGCGGGCCGGATCCGTCTCGACCACGGTGTCGTCCTGGCGAGGCGCCATATCCACATGAGCCCGGCGGATGCGTCGGCACTCGACGTGTTCGACCGCGAGACCGTGAGTGTCGCGATCAGGAACGGCGACCGGGACGTGATCTATGGCGATGTGATCGTCCGCATATCGCCCGATTACCGACTCGAGCTGCACCTGGATACCGATGAGGGCAATGCGGCGGGCCTGCATTGCGGAGATCAGGCGCTGCTGATCACGCCGGTGGCGGCGCGGGCCCGGATTCAGGACGAGGATTAGCGGGGCGGGGCAGCGTCCAGGACGCCCGGGTTCCGCCGGCGGTCAGGGGACTGCACGGCGTGGCACCGCTTGCGTGTTGTGCGTATGGATCCACAGGCCGCGTCGGCCAGAATAATAGCCCTGCGCAAGGCGGCAGGCTTGGAGACACGACGATGCGGCGTATTGCGGTGCTGACCAGCGGGGGCGATGCCCCCGGCATGAACGCGGCGATCCGCGCCGTCGTGCGTGCCGCCGTCGCCTCGGGGCAGGAAGTCCTGGGCGTCCAGCACGGCTATACGGGATTGATCGCCGGGGATTTCCGGCGCCTGCAGCCGCGGGACGTCGGCGGCATCATCGACCGGGGCGGTACCGTGCTCGGCACGACCCGCTGCGAGGCGCTCAAGAGCCCGGCCGGCCAGTCCGATGCGCTGCGGCGGATGCAGGAGCATGCGATCGACGCGCTGGTCGTGATCGGCGGGAATGGATCGCAGAGCGGCGCGGCGGCACTGACACGCCTCGGAGCGCGGGTCGTGGGGGTGGCCTCCACCATCGACAATGACCTGGTGGGCACGGACATGTCGATCGGCGCGACCACCGCGCTGGACATCGCGGTCCAGGCGATCGACCGCCTGCGGGTCACCGCAGCCTCGCACAAGCGTGCCTTCCTGGTGGAGGTCATGGGCCGCAATACCGGCTTCCTGGCGCTGCTCGCCGGCGTCGCCGGTGGCGCAGAGGCGATCGTCCTGCCCGAGGCGGAGCTGAGCCCGGAGGCCCTCGCGCAGGAAATCCGCTCGGCCTACGCGCGCGGCAAGAGTCATGCCATCGTGGTGGTCGCCGAAGGCGCCCGGCATAATGCCGAGGGCATGGCCCAGTACTTTCGCGAGCACGCCGAGCGGCTCGGCTTTGATCTGCGCATCACGCGGCTCGGCCATATCCAGAGAGGCGGTGCACCGGGGGTGTTCGACCGCATCATGGCGACACGGCTGGGCGCCGCGGCCGTCGGCGAGCTCAACCGGAACGGCCATGGCGTGCTGCTCGGAATCCTCGACGGCAGGGTCACGGCCAGCCCTTACACGCAGGTGGTGAATGCGGTAAAACCTTTCGACAGGGAGCTGTTCGAGCTGGCGGGAGTCCTGGCCCGTTAGCGGGTACCGAGCCCCACGATCCGGAGATCTCGCGAGGGAGTCGCTGTCATGTTATTGAAATCGATCTGCAATCCCGACGTCGTGGTGTGCGGCCCCGACGTCTCGGCGCTGAACGCCGCCACGCTCATGCGCCAGCACCACGTCGGCGCCCTGGTCGTCGTCGATGAGCCCGAGGGGTCCCGCACGCCGCTCGGAATCATCACTGACCGGGATATCGTGGTCGAAGTCGTGGCGGCCGGCCTCGATCCGGCCCGAACCGCCGTCAATGCCCTGCTGCGCAAGCCGGTCGTCATCGCACACGATGGCGAACAGGCGGAAGAAGTGCTGGAGCGCATGCGTCTGCATGGCGTCCGGCGCGTTCCGGTGGTCGACGGTCAGGAGCGGCTGACGGGCATCATCGCGCTGGATGACGTGCTGAAGCTCCTTGCCCGTCACACGCAGCTGCTGGCCGATATCATCGACCGCGAGCAGAGCCATGAACACCGGCTGCGCCGCTGATCGCCAGTGCTAGCCGCGCGCGCCATCGACCAAGGCCTGTGTATGCACGGCAATCTGCTCCTCCTCCTGCGTCGGGATGACGCGCACCTGCGCGGCGTCCGCACACACACCCATGGTCCGCAGTGGTGCGCAGATGGCCGCGCGGGAATCGGCATCGTGCTCGCCGATGCCGCCGGTGAATACCAGCAGGTCCACGCCGCCGAGCACGCTGGCCATCGCGGCCACCGCCTTGCGGACCGAATAGCAGAACATATCGATCGCCAGCTGCGCGGCCGGATCCGCGGCGGCGGCGGAGCGCAGCACCCGCATGTCGCCGCTGCGGCCGGAAATGCCCTGCATGCCGGAGTCTGCATCGATGAGCCGTTCGAGTGCCGCGGCATCGAAGCCGCGCTCCCGCACCAGATAGGCGAAGAGTCCCGGATCAACATCCCCGCAGCGGGTGCTCATGATGACGCCGCCGCTGGGCGTCAGCCCCATCGTCGTATCGACTGAACGCCCGGCGGCGACCGCGGTGACGCTTGCGCCGTGCCCCAGGTGCGCAATCACCAGGCGCGCGGGCAGGCGGTCCCCCAGCTGCCGGACGATCGACTCGCAGGACAGCCCATGGAAACCGTAGCGTTCCACGCCGATCGCGCGCAGTTCCCGCGATACCGGCAGGGTGCGCGCCACCTCAGGCATGCCGGCATGGAAGGCGGTGTCCAGGCAGGCGGCCTGGGACGCCCCGGGGAAGCGTTCGCTGGCCTGGCGCACCAGCGCCAGCGCCGGCGGCACGTGCAGGGGCGCAAATTCCGCCGCCGCCTGCAGCTGCCGCAGGACCTGCGCATCGATGAGCGTATGGGCGCGGCAATGCAGGCCGCCGTGGACGATGCGATGACCGATGGCCGCGGGCGCTCCAAGGCCGCGGCACACCAGCAGCTCCGCAATGCGCGCCACGGGTGCCTGGGGAGGACCTGCCAGGACCTCGGTACCGCCCAGCAGGCGTTCGGCAACGCCGCCGGCAACCCGGTACACGCCGTATTTGAGGGTCGAGGACCCCGCATTCAGGGCCAGTACCGTCCGCGCCTCCGGGGCATTCCCCTCAGGCGGCGGGGGCGGAGGCGAGGGCGCCATCGACCAGCCGCTGCGCATCCGCAATCAGCTCACGCAGGTGCTGTGGGTCACGGAAACTCTCGGCATAGATCTTGTACAGGTCCTCCGTACCGGAGGGGCGCGCCGCAAACCAGCCGCTGCGGGCCGTGACCTTGATGCCGCCGATGGGCTGGCCGTTGCCCGGCGCCTTGTCGAGCACCTGCTCGATGGCTTCTCCGGCCAGCTGGGTCTGCGTGATCTGCGCAGGCGTCAGCCTGGCCAGCGCCGCCTTCTGGTTCCGATCCGCCTTCGCCTCGATGCGGTCGGCATAGGTGCTGCCGAATTCTCCGCACAGGTCGCGGTACAGCGCTCCCGGATCACGGCCGTGGCAGGCCGTGATTTCCCCGGCCAGCAGGCCCAGCGCGATGCCGTCCTTGTCCGTGGTCCACACCGTGCCGTCACGCCGCAGCAGCGATGCGCCAGCGCTCTCTTCACCGCCAAATCCCAGGCTGCCGTCGTACAGGCCGGCCACGAACCACTTGAAGCCGACGGGGACTTCGTAGAGCCTGCGGCCCAGGCGCGCCGCGACGCGATCGATCATCGCGGTGCTGACCAGAGTCTTGCCGATGGCCGCGCCGGCCGGCCATAGCGGGCGGCGCTGAAAGAGATGATCCACGGCGACGCACAGATAGTGATTCGGCGGCAATAGCCCGGTGCTGCGCGTGACGATCCCGTGACGGTCATGATCGGTGTCGCAGGCGAACGCGACTTCATAGCGATCCTGCAGCGCGAGCAGGCGCCGCATCGCGTAGGGCGAGGACGGGTCCATGCGGATCTGGCCGTCCCAGTCCGCGCTCATGAACGCGAACCGGGGATCGACCGCCTCGCTGACCACCGTCAGATCGAGGCGGTAGCGCTCGGCGATCGACGCCCAGTAATGCACGCCCGCGCCGCCGAGCGGATCGACGGCCATGTGCACGCCCGTGGCGCGGATGACTGCAAAGTCGATGACCTGGTCGAGGTCGGCGACATAGGCGTCGCGGTAGTCGTGACGGCGGGTGCCCGGTGCCCGGCGCGCCTGCGCGAGCGGCAGGCGCCGGACTCCCTTCAGGCCGGCTTCCAGCAGTTCATTGGCGCGCCGCTGCACCCGGCCGGTGACGGCGGTGTCGGCCGGGCCCCCGTTGGGCGTGTTGTACTTGAAACCGCCGCTTTCCGGCGGATTGTGCGACGGCGTGATGACCACGCCATCGGCGAATCCCGAGGTCCGGCCACGGTTGTAGCTCAGGATCGCCTGTGAGATGACCGGCGTCGGCGTGGCTTCCCCGTCCGGCGCCAGCATCGTGGTGACCGCGTTGGCCGCGAGCACTTCGAGCGTGCTGTCGAGCGCAGGCCGGGACAGCGCGTGCGTATCGATACCGATGAACAGCGGTCCGTCTGTGCCGTCGGCCGCGCGGCAATCACACAGCGCCTGCGCCATGGCCAGGACATGCCATTCGTTGAAACTGCGCTCCAGCGAGCTGCCGCGGTGGCCGGAGGTTCCAAAGCTGACGCGCTGGGCCGCAATGGCCGGATCAGGCCTGAGATCGGCGTAGGCGGCCAGCAGTTTCGACACATCGACGAGCTGGGCTTCGGGCACGAGCTGTCCCGCTAGCGGACTGATCTTCTGGCTCAATTGACACCGCGGGTTGAACGGCCCTGGAGAACCGAAAGATGGTACTGCCTGCAGCCGGCCGCCGACAAGGCTTGGGCCCAGGCTTGGCTCCCGCATGCGCAGCGCCGCCGATTTGTGCTTCAATGCGGCCGGTGACCCTGTCGCTCCTGATCTGCACCGTTGGCAAGCCATGAAATTCAAGGACTATTACGCCAGCCTGGGACTCGAACGTGGCGCGAGCGAAGCGGACATCAAGAAGGCTTACCGCAAGCTGGCTCACAAATATCATCCCGACGTCTCCAAGCAGTCGGACGCGGAGCAGCGTTTCAAGGAAATCTCCGAGGCCTATCAGACGCTCAAGGATCCGGACAAGCGGGCCGCCTACGACCGGCTCGGCACGCATGCTCCCGGCGAGGAATTCCATCCGCCCCCGGACTGGGGCCGCCAGTACTCCGGACGCGACGCAGGGTTCGAGAACATCGACCTTGCGGACCTGTTTGCGGACCTCGCCGCCGGGCGGTCCCGGCATCCCGGCCAGGGCGCGCGCAGCGCCTTCAGGGGGGAGGATTTCGAGCTGCGTCTGAGCATCTCGCTGGCGCAGGCGTATCACGGCGCGCTGATCGACCTGGACCTGAGCATGCCGGACTACGACTCCGAAGGCCGCCTGGTACGAGTGCCGCGCGCGTTCAAGGTACGCATCCCCAAAGGCGCCACCGATGGTCAGCGCCTGCGCCTGCCCGGCAAGGGCGGCCGGGGATTCAACGGTGGACCCGACGGCGACCTGTATCTGACCGTAGCGCTGCAACCGCACCCGATCTACCGCGTCGCGGGCCATGACCTGTACCTGGACCTGCCGCTCAGTCCATGGGAAGCGGCGCTGGGAACCACCGTTGAGGTGCCCACGCCGGGCGGCAACGTACAGCTGAAGGTCCCGCAGGGGACCCAGACCGGTCACAGCCTGCGGCTCGCCGGACGCGGCCTGCCGCGGCCGAAGGAGGGCAGCGGCGATCTGCATGCCGTCGTGCGGATCTTCAACCCCAGGACGCTCAGCGAGCGCGAACAGGAACTGTACCGGCAGCTGGCGAGCGCTTCCGCCTATCAACCGCGGGCCCAGTTGCTCGAGGAGGCACGCCGTGAAAATTGACCTGACGGAGCTGGTCTGGGTCGATGAGAGCGTCGAATGCACGCTGAGCGAGCTGGCCGAGCGCTCGCGGTTGTCACCGGCGGAGATCATGGAACTCGTCGAGTACGGCGCGTTGCCCGCGGACTCCGCGCCGCAGCGCCTGTTCCCGGCCCGGGCGCTCGCCAAGGCGCGTGCGGCGGCGCGGCTGCGCGACGACTTTGAAATCGACCTGCGCGCCGTCGCGCTCGCCCTGACGCTCCTGCAGCGCATCGAAGAACTGGAGGACCGGCTGCAGAAGTCCGGCCGTTAGACCACCGCGCTCATGGCCCATCTGCTCAGCGCATTTCTGCATTTCACATCGATCGTTCTGCTGGCAGTCGGGGCGCTGCTGCCGATCGTCGACCCCCTCGGCGGCGCGCCGATCTACCTGGCGATGACCGCGGGCCTCAGCCCTGAGCAGCGCAACCGGATGGCCAGGGCCGTGGCGATCAACAGCTTCCTGCTGCTGCTGGCCTCGGCACTCATCGGCGCGTACGTGCTGGATTTCTTCGGGCTGTCGATTCCGGCGGTCCAGGTCGCCGGCGGTATCGTGGTCTGCGCGATCGCCTGGTCGCTGCTGCACAGCCCGAACACGCCGCCGGCGCTCGACCGCGGCGACCTTGCCACGGCGACGCCCGATTACCTGGGTCAGCGCGCCTTCTATCCCATGACGATGCCGCTGACCGTCGGTCCGGGATCGATCTCGGTGGCGTTGACGCTCGGGGCCAACCCGCCGGCGGGTTTCCGGTCGCTGCTGGTCACGGCGCTTGCGCATACGGTGGGCATTCTGCTCGTAGCGGCATCCGTCTACCTGTGCGACCGCTATGCACAGCGGATACTGCACAAGCTGGGACCGACCGGCACCAGCGTGGTCATGCGCCTGTCAGCCTTCATCCTGCTGTGCATCGGCGTGCAGCTGGCCTGGAATGGCATCCATGCGCTGGTGGCCGGCGCATTCCGGCTTGCGCCTGCGTGATCAGGGCATCTACGTGATCGTACGGTCCGTCCGGCGAGCCGATCCGCGTAGAATTTCTAAATGCAGGCGATGATTCTCTCCAAGCCGGGCGCACCGCTGGAATGGTGCGAGCTGGCGCAACGCAGCCCCGGCGCAGGGCAGGTGCGGCTGCGCGTCACCGCCTGCGGCGTCTGCCGTACCGACCTGCACGTCGTCGATGGCGAGCTGCCCGACCCGGTGCTGCCGATCATTCCCGGCCATGAGATTGTCGGGCGGATCGATGCGCTGGGCTCCGGAGTCCGCACCCTCGCGATCGGCCAGCGCGTCGGCGTGCCCTGGCTGGGCGCCACCTGCGGTGCCTGCGTCTACTGCCTGAACCAGCGCGAGAACCTGTGTGATCATCCGCTGTTCACGGGATTCACGCGCGATGGCGGATTTGCCAGCGCCGCGCTCGCGGACGCACGGTACGTGTTCCCGCTGGGCGAAGCGGGCGAGGATGCCGCGGTGGCGCCGCTGCTGTGTGCCGGCCTGATCGGCTGGCGCGCGCTCGCGAGGGCCGGGGAGGGCCGGCGGCTCGGCCTGTATGGCTTCGGTGCGGCCGCCCACATCGTTGCACAGGTCGCCCGCTGGCAGGAACGGACGGTGTATGCCTTCACGCGGCCCGGCGACACGGACACCCAGGTGTTTGCCCGCCGGCTGGGCGCGCAGTGGGCCGGCGGCAGCGACCAGCGGCCGCCCGAGCCGCTGGATGCGGCGATCATCTTCGCGCCCGTGGGCGCGCTGGTCCCGCAGGCCCTGGCCGCGGTGCGCAAGGGCGGCCGCGTGGTCTGCGCCGGCATCCACATGAGCCAGATCCCGGCGTTTCCCTATCGCCTGCTGTGGGAGGAACGCGAGCTCGTGTCGGTCGCCAATCTGACCCGGCAGGATGGACTGGACTTCCTGGCCATCGTGCCCAGGGCCGGCATCGTGACCACGATCCAGCGCTACCCGCTGCGCCAGGCCAACCAGGCGCTGGCCGATCTGCGGGCCGGGCGCTTCGAAGGGGCGGCGGTCCTGCTGCCCTGAGCGCTCCGCTTCTTTCGCGGTGGCCGATCCGTTACACTGATTTTTTAGGCTTTCTGCAGCAGGACCAATGGGCAATAGCGCTGGCATGGACGACCATACGGATAGCGGCAGGGGTCTCACGTGGACGGACAAGTTCCTGGTCGGCTATGGCCCGATGGACGAGGTGCACCGGGAATTCGTCACGCTCGTCAATGCGATGCTGACCTGCCCGGGATCGGCCATGCTGGAGAATCTGCAGGCCTTCGCGCGCCATGCCGAAAGGCATTTTGCCGAAGAGCTGCGGATGATGGAGAAATCCGGCTTTCCTGCGACGCAATGCCATGCGGATGAGCACGCGGCGGTCGCCCGATCGGTGGCCGAGGTGCTGCAGCTGGTCGAGGCGGGCCGCACGGACATCGGGCTTGAGCTGGCGCTGGAGCTGGCACGCTGGTTCCCGGCCCATGCCGATTACATGGATGCCTCGCTCGCCCACTGGCTGGTCAAGAAGGAATACGGCGGCGCGCCGGTGGTGCTGCGGCGGCGAACCGAAGCACGTCAGGGTTGAGCAGGGGCGGGCCATGAGTGCATTCGCCCCGGCGGAATTTCGCGCCGCCATGAGCCGTTTCTGCAGTGGCGTGGTGATCGTGAGCGGCGCGAAGACGGATCAGCCGCTGGGCTTCACGGCGCAGTCCTTCCTGTCGCTGTCGCTGGAACCGCCGCTGGTCGCGGTGTGCCCGGGCAAGTCGAGCAGCAGCTGGCCGCGCATACGCGACACCGGTCATTTCGGCATCAACATCCTGGCGGACAATCAGCGCGATCTGTGCCGCCGCTTTGCCAGCTCGGGCAGCGCCATGGCGGGTGCCGGCAAATTCGCCGGCATTGACTGGCAACGCGGGAACACGGGCTCGCCGATCCTGCCCGGGGTGCTCGCCTTCGTGGATTGCCGCTTCGAGGCCGAGCACGACGCCGGCGATCACACGATCGCCGTGGGGCGCGTCGTGGATCTGCGGCTCGGAGTCCCTGATCGCCTGCCGCTGCTCTACTACCGAGGCGCCTACGGCAGCTACTGCGCCGCCGACGCCGCGGGCCTCGAAGTGCAGCGGGAATGACGCGCCGCGGGGACGGAGCCGGCGGTCGTATGCCCTGGGGCCGGCGCGTCGCGGCGTCGCTGGCCGCCCTGGTGGCCTGCAGCGGCGCCCAGGCCGAAGAGCCGGAAAGCGTGGTGGTCCTGGGCACACGCGTCGCTGAACCCAGCGCGCACCAGCCCGCGGCGCTCGACCGGATCGACCGTGAGCGGATCCAGAATGGCCAGCTGCAGGTCAACCTGTCCGAATCGCTGATCAGCGTTCCCGGCGTCAACGCCCAGAATCGGCAGAATTACGCACAGGACCTGCAGCTGTCCGTGCGGGGCTTCGGGGCGCGCTCCAGCTTCGGCGTGCGGGGCGTCCGGCTCTACGCGGACGGCATCCCGGGCACGATGCCCGACGGCCAGGGGCAGATCTCGCATTTCGACCTGGGCTCTGCCGACCACATCGAAGTGCTGCGCGGCCCGTTCTCCGCGCTCTATGGCAACTCCTCCGGCGGCGTCATCGCGATCTTCAGTGCCGATGCGCCCGCCGCGGCCCGGGTGCAGGCCAGCGCCACTTACGGCAGCTTCGCCACGCAGCGCGAGGCCCTGCAGGCCAGCGGCAGCGCCGCGCACGCCCAGCTGCTCGTCGATGCCAGCCATTTCTCCACCTCGGGGTATCGCGCTCACAGTGCCGCCGAGCGCAACAATCTCAATGCGAAGGCCCGCTGGCAGCTGGATGAGCGCTCCACGCTCACGCTGATTGCCAACGCGGTGGACATCCCCGACGCCCAGGACCCGCTCGGACTCACACGCGCGCAGCTGACCACGAACCCCCGGCAGGCCGGCGTCAATGCGCTCGCCTACAACACCCGCAAGTCCGTCCAGCAGCAGCAGCTCGGCGCGGCCTACGCGCGCAGCCTCACGGCCAGCGACGAGCTGGCGCTCATGGTCTATGGCGGCCACCGCGCCACGACGCAGTTCCAGGCCATTCCAAGAATTACGGAAACCGCGCCAGCGCATCCGGGCGGCGTCATCGACCTGGCGCGCGCCTATCGCGGACTCGACCTGCATGCGACCGATCACCGGTCCATCGCCGGCACGACGCTGCAGGTCACGGGCGGATTCGCCTATGACGGGCTGGACGAGGCGCGCCGCGGTTACCTGAATTTCGCGGGCAACCAGCTCGGCGTCGAGGGCGCCGAGCGGCGCAGCGAAGCCAATCGCGTCTACGACCTCGACGAGTACCTGCAGGCGCAATGGGATCTGAACCGCCGCTGGCGTGCCGTAACCGGCGTGCGCCACAGTCTCGTCGATGTGCGTTCCCATGATCACCGGGCGGCCGCCGGAGAAGATTCCAGCGGCGTGCGCTACCAGGCCACGAATCCGGTGGCCGGTCTCACGTTCCGGGTCGGCCCGGCGCTCGACCTGTACGCCGCCTACGGGCGCGGATTCGAAACCCCGACGCTCAATGACCTGGCGTATCGCTCGACGAACGGCAGCCTGCCGGGCCTGAACCTGTCGCTGCGCCCCGCGCGCAGCGACAACTACGAAATCGGGATCAAGGCGACCGGGTCGCGCTGGCGTACCGCGGCGGATCTCTACGACATCCGCACCGTGGACGAGCTGGCGGTCCAGTCCAATGCCAACGGACGCTCCGTCTACGAGAATATCCCGCAGACCCACCGCAGGGGCGCCGAATTCGAGCTGCAGGGCAGCTGGGCACAGGGTTTCAGCGGCCAGCTGGCCTATACTTATATCCAGGCGCAGACCAGCGCGCCCTACAGTACCTGCCCCGCGACCCCCTGTACCTCCGTCGTGATCACGCCCGGCCACCGGCTCGCGGCGGTCCCGGCCAACAGTGTCTACACCGGGCTCAGCTGGACACGGCCAGGCGGCGCCCTTGCCGTGACCCTGGAGGCCGTCGGACGGGCCCATATCTATGTCGATGACCGCAACAGCGATGCCGCTGCCGGCTACTGGGTGGGCAATGCGCATTGCGACTTCGAGCAGCGCATGCGGGGATGGGGGTTCCGCGAGTCGCTGCGCATCGACAACCTGGCCAACCGGCGCTACGTCGGCTCGGTCATCGTGAATGAGAGCAACGGCCGCTACTTCGAACCGGAACCCGGGCGCAGTGCCTATGTTATGTTCGTGGCGGAGCGAAGATGAGCGGCCGGCCGAGCGCGGCCCCGAACCCGCCGAGCACGGCCCTGGACCCGCTGGGCGCGGCCCTGGACCTGTACTGCCCGATCCGTGCAGAGGCACAATGCCTATGGAAGCCATGCATTCGGCGCCGACCGCGCAGCAGGTGACGCCACGACCGGCGGCCACCCTGGTGCTGCTGCGCGCCGGCGCAAACGCCGGTGCGCTCGAGCTGCTGCTGATGAAGCGCAGCCAGTCCGCGTCCCCGTTCAGCGGCCTGTTCGTCTTCCCGGGCGGTGTCGTCGAGCCCAGCGATCACGATCGGCGCCTGCTGCAAAGGGTGGTGGGCCTGACCGCCGCCGAAGCCGACCAGCGCCTCGCCATGAGCGCCGATGCACTCGCCTTCTGGGTGGCCGCGGTACGCGAGTGCTTCGAAGAGTCGGGCATCCTGCTGGCCACCGACACGCAGGGGCAGCCGGTCACGCCCGGGCAGCAGGCCCGGCTGGCGCCGGAACGCGCGGCGCTGAATGCCGGCACGCTCAGTTTCGCCGATCTGCTGGAGCGCGAGGACCTGCTGATCCAGGCCGACCGTATCGCCTACCTGGACCGCTGGATCACACCGCCGGTCGTACCGCGCCGCTTCGACACCCGCTTCTTCGTGGCCGAAACGCCGGCAGGGCAGGTGGTCTGGCACGACAATGCCGAACTGGTGGACAGCCAGTGGCTGGAGCCTGGCCAGGCGCTCGCCCGGGCGCGCCAGAAGCAGTTGGACCTGCTGCTGCCGACGGAAACGATCGTCGCCGGGATCGGAAGATTCTCCACGCCTGCGGAGGCCGTGGCGCACGCCCAAGCAAGGCCCAAGGCCCCCGAGAACCGGGCCTGCGTGGCGCAGGGGCGGGACGGCCAGAAGGTCTTCCACCGGATGGACTGGGCCTACGCCGAGATCCACTGGGTCGATCCGACGCAGACCGGTAGATCGACCTACGATCTGCGCCCCGACGAACCCAAGAGACTGGATCGCTACGTCACCCGGATTCTTGCCCCGAACGCGAACCACATGACCGGGCCGGGGACCAATGGCTACCTCGTGGGCGAACACGACCTGGCGGTGATCGATCCGGGGCCCGATGATGCCGCGCACATCAGGGCGCTCGTGGAGGCCGGCGCGGGCCGCCTCCGCTGGATCCTGCTGACCCATACGCACACCGACCACGCGCCGGCGGCGATGGCGCTCAAGGCGGCCACGGGCGCGCCGATTGCCGGCCGGCCGCCACCCCGCCACGCGCCCCATAATGCCGACATCGTCTTCGATCGTATTCTGGACGACGGTGAAGTGCTGCGGCTGGGCGACTGCGCGCTGCGCGTGCTGCACACGCCCGGCCACGCCTCGAACCACCTGTGCTACCTGCTGGAGAACACCGGCATGCTGTTCTCCGGAGATCACCTGGTGCAGGGATTCACGGTGGTGATCGCAGCTCCGGACGGCAACATGGCGGATTACCTGCGCTCCTTGCGGCGGCTGGCCACGCTGGAGATGGCCATCCTGGCACCCGGTCACGGCTACCTGATCGGCAACCCGGCGGATGAAATCCAGCGCGTGATCGACCATCGGATGGCCCGCGAGGCCAAGGTGCGGCGCGCGCTGGGCGCGAGCCCCGTTCCCGCGACCCTCGCCTCGCTCCTGCCGGTCGTCTACGACGATGTGGCCCCGGCGCTGCATCCGATGGCCACGCTCTCGCTGCAGGCCCACCTGGAGAAGCTGGTGGCGGACGGGGAGCTGGCGACCGACGGCCTGATCTGGCGTCCGGCGGTCTGAACGGGTGCCGCTGCGGTGCCTAAACGCCGTCACTTTGGCTAACATGGGCAAGTCGTCGCAGCGTGCAGGGGGATGCCGTGGAAGCCGAAAAATGCCCGTTTGAATTCAACTTCGACCCGCAGACCTTCAAGGTCGGGGATGTGGTCAGCTACCGGGTGCCGGAAATGTTTGGCGACATGCCCTTCGTTGGTACCCTGGTCGCCGTCGAGGCCGACTCGGTGCTGATCTGCGCCGGCGATCCCAAGGAGCCGGACCGGCGCATGCGCGGCACACGCGAGAGCCGCCCGGTGGTCACGGCGGAACAGGCCGTCGGGTAACGCTCCTGAGGATGTTCCGACGGGCCGCCCGCGCGCTGGTCGCCGTGGCCGCTGCGGCCCTGCTGGTCATTGCGGGCAACACGCTGCGACAGCGATCCCGGCAGGTCGATGTCGCGCGCCGGGCGCCGCCCGGGGTGGACGTCAACGGCGCGGCGACCCGCCTGGCCGGTGCGGTCCGGCTGGCGACGATCTCCTACGACGCGCCTTCTGCGGACAGCTACCGCCAGCTGCTGGCGCTGCATGCCTACCTGCAGCAGGCGTTCCCGAAACTGCATCTCAGCCTGCGACGCGAAGTGGTCAACGGGTACAGCCTGCTGTACACGTGGACCGGCCGCAATGCGGCGGCTCCGCCCATCCTGCTCATGGCCCATCAGGACGTCGTGCCCGTGGCGGCGGACAGCGAGAGCCGGTGGCAGGTGCCGCCCTTTGCCGGCCAGATCAGCGACGGCTATGTCTGGGGCAGGGGTGCCTGGGACGACAAGGGCAATCTGCTCGCGATCCTCGAGGCCGTGGAAGCGCTGGTGGCCCGTGGATTTCAGCCCGAGCGTACCGTGTATCTGGCCTTCGGGCACGATGAGGAAAACGGCGGGCAGGAAGGGGCCGGGGCCATCGCGAGGCTCCTGGCGCAGCGCGGCGTGAAACCGGAGTTCGTGCTGGATGAGGGCACGCTGATCGCCGAGGGGATGATGCCGGGGCTCGACCCGCCGGCCGCCGTGATCGGTGTGGCGGAAAAGGGGTCGGCGACGCTGCAGCTGACGGTAGCTGGCGTTCCCGGCCACTCCTCGATGCCTGCGGGGCCATCGGCGATCGGCACGCTGGCGAGCGCGCTGCAGCGCATCGAGACTCATCCGCTGCCGGCGCGCATCGACGGCGCCGCGGCGGACATGCTCGATACGCTCGCGCCCGAAATGCACGGCAGCGCCCGCGTCCTGCTGTCCAACCGCTGGCTGTTCGGGCCGCTGGTACGGCGGGCGCTGGAACGCAGCCCCGCCACCAACGCCATGCTGCGGACCACGGCGGCGATCACGGTGCTGCGCGCGGGCGACAAGGAGAACGTGCTGCCGGCTCAGGCCGTCGCGCTGGTCAACATCCGCCTGCTGCCCGGGGACACGGTCGCCGGCACCGTCGCGCAGCTGCGCCGCGTGATTCGCGACGATCGGGTCCGGATCGACGTCCGGCCGGGTGGGTCCGCAGCCACTCCGGTCGCGTCCCATGACGCGCCCGGCTACCGGCTGATCTGCCGCACGGTTCGTGAACTGTTTCCCGGCGTCGTCGTGACGCCCGGCCTGATGATCGGCGCGACGGACTCGCGCTACATGGTGCCGCTGGCCCGCAACGTCTACCGGTTTTCCCCGGTGCGCGCGCACGCGGAGGACCTGATGAGATTTCACGGCGTGAATGAACGGATTTCGGTCGCCAACTACGCTGAACTGATTCAGTTCTACCAGAGCCTGATCGGGCACGCGGCCGGACCAGAGCGCGCGGCCCGACCAGAGCGCGCGGCCGGTCAGTCGCGCAGCGCCGCTCAGTAACGCTTCAGGAACACGTCCTCGATCAGGGCAAGGCTTTCCCGGGTCCCGGGCAGCCGCACCCCGAGTGTCTGCGCACTGTCCAGGGCGCAGCGCAGGTCCTTGGAGGCCAGCGTGGCAAAGGGCGCGAACGCCGCATTCAGGGCCCCTTCACCCTGCGCGGCGACCTGGTCACGCGCGGCGAGGAAGCCGGACATCTGTGCGGTCACCACGCCGTTGACCCGGCCCACCTCCTGCAGCAGCTTCGGATCCACGCCCATGGCGCGCAGCAGAGTGCTGGCCTCGTGGATGGCGATGAAGGCCGCATAGGTCATCATGTTGTTGCAGAGCTTGAGCGCGATCCCGGAGCCGACCGGGCCGGCGTAGATGGCGCGGTTTCCGCCGGCGGTCAATACCGCTCGCACGCGCCCGAACAGCGCCTCAGGCCCGCCCACCATGTAGCAGAACGTGCCGGGCTCGAGCGCGCGCGTCACCGGCACATCGACCACCTGCAGCGAGCGGGCGGCACCGTCGCGATGCCAGGTCCGGACCGAATCCTCCCTGACGGTGCTGTGTACCAGGACCACGGTATCGGGCCGGGCATTCTCGAGGATGCCGCCGCTGCCATACAGCAGTTCCTGCACCTGCCGATCATCGCGCACACAGATACCGATGAGCGTGCAGGCGCGCGCGAGCTCCGCGACCGTGGCCGCGGCCGTGGCGCCGGCCGCCACCAGCTCGACGACGGGGGGCGCCGCGAGGTCGTAGACCTGCACAGGCTCCGGCCCCTTCGTCCAGTGCAGCGCCATCGGCCTGCCGATGTTGCCGAGACCAATGAATCCAACGGGCATGACCATGCTCCAGCGTGGCGTCGCGAACCTGCCTGCAGCGCCAGTGTATGCAGCGGCAGGCGCCCGGTTCAATGGCCGGCTGCGCTGCTCTGAGGCCGGCGACCGAATTCACTTGGACGTGGCGGCAAGCGATTGCGCTTGCCTTTCGCGCACACACGGCTACGGTGCGCACACACCGTGCTTGGCGCCACAGGGATCGGAATTGCATGACCCGGGAAGCGGCAGCCCACGACCGGCATGGGGCCTATACGCCGGCGCCACGCCCGGCGTGGATACAGAAACTGAATGAGGTGGGCCGCGGACTGGACCTGGCCAGCCTCGTGCCACTGCACGCGGCCTCGCTGCTGCGGCAGGCCGAGGCGAACACGGGCCTGAGCGATTTCGGCAGCGAGGACTGGCGTGAGCCGTTCTCCATCCTGACCGCATCGATCGATGCCGAAGCCGAGTTGAACCTGGCCGGCCGCCTGCTCACACGTACCGAATACCTCATCTACCTCGAGGCGCGGCTGCGCATCGTCGAGGAATACCGGCGCCATCCGCAGATTCACACCGAAGTGATCGACCGGCCGGTGCTGATCACGGGCTACGGCCGGTCGGGCACCACGATTCTGTTCGAAATACTCGCGCAGGACCCGCAGTTCCGCGTGGCGCTGAAGTGGGAATCACTGTTTCCGGTGCCGGTGCCGCAGGCGGCGACCTACCGGACCGACCCGCGTATCGCCAGGGCCGAGAATGTCAACCGGCTGATCGAGGAGATCCTGCCCGAGATCGCCGGCATGCACAAGATCGCCGGCAACCTGCCGGTCGAGAGCCTGGAACTGGACTACGGCTGTTTCCGCTCGGAGGTGTTCCCGATGCAGGTGAACGTACCCCGCTACGCCGCCTACCTGCGCGGGTGCGACCTGACGGTGTCCTTCGAATGGCAGAAGACCTTCCTGAAACTGCTGCAGTCCGGATTCCGGGCCCGGCACTGGCTGATGAAGAGTCCCACACATCTGCTGCACCTGGAGCAATACCTGCGGGTGTTTTCGGGCATGCGGGTCGTCTTCACGCACCGTGACCCCATCGTCACGGCGGACTCAACGGCGAGTTTCCTCGATACACTGCTCTGGCTGCGCACCGACAGCATCCGGCGCCGCGACCCGCGCGACCTCGAAGTCCTGGCCAGCGCCGAGCGGCGTGCGGCAGCCTGGGACCCGATCATCCAGATGATTGGCGACGGCCGCATCGCCCGTGGCGCGTATGCGAACTTCTACTATGCCGATTTCATCCGCGAGCCGCTCGCTGCCGTGCAGTCGATCTACGATCAGCTCGAGATGACCCTGCTGCCGGACGTGGTGGAACGGATGCGCGCCTACCTGGCGGCCCGGAGCCAGGGCAAGCATGGTGTGCATCAGTACGAACAGGCGCCCGCCAACACCGTGGCCAGCGAGCGTCCGAGTTACCGGAGGTATCAGTCCTTCTTCTGCATACCAGACGAGATCTGAGCTCTCAGGATTGCATGCTCATGGACCCAAACGCCGCCATCGCCCGCTGGGAAGCCTACTGTGACGGGCTCAAGCAGTCGGGAACCCGTATCCTCGAAACCGCCGTCGGCCTCGATGACATCGAGATCGCCGAGGGCCTGCGCTACCTCACGCGCCTGATGCGCAGCGGCATCGAACGCCACATCGAATACGCGGATCCGCTCGATCCGTGCATGGTCGAGACCTACAACGAGCGTCTGAAATGGGGCATGGACAATCCCGACAGCATCTACGCCATGAGCGCCGTGGACGGTCGCTGCGAATACGAACTGCAGGGCAGCGTCGGCGACGTGCCTTACTTCAATTTCACGTCCTTCACACTCTCGACGCAGGCGCGCCACGTCCAGGATGGCTTCCTCAACGGCCGTGAGGTCGACACGGACGCACAGGGGCGCTTCGTCGTGCACGTCGGTGGTGCGGAGCGGGCGCGCAACTGGCTGCGACTTGCGCCCCAATCCAATTCGATCATGCTGCGCGAGACGTTCGGCAATCGCGCCGCCGAGAGGCCCATGACCTGCCGCATCCGGTACCTCGGCGGGGCCGGCCCGGCGCGGCCGCTGGGGCTGGCCGACATGCTCGGCCGCGTGGAACTGGCGGAACGCTTCCTGGGCAAGACCGGCCAGACCTTCCTGCAGCTGGCGGGATTGATGTCAGCATCCGTCAACGAGCTGGGTGCGGTGGACGACACGCTGATGCGCGCGATGGGCGCCGACCCGAACTACTTCTACCATTGGGGTGCGTTCCGCCTGCAGCCGGACGAGGCGCTGCTGCTGCAGCTGCCGGAAGTGCCGCAGTGCGAGAACTGGGGTCTGTGCCTCTACAATCACTGGCTCGAGTCGCTCGACTATGCGCGCTCCACGATCAATCTGAACATGTTCACCAGCCGCGCCAATGCCGACGGCAGCGTGACCCTCGTGGTCTGCGCGCGGCAGCCCGAAGCGGGCAACTGGCTGGACACCCAGGGGCACGCCGGCGGACACATGATGCTGCGCTGGACCCATGCCGTCCGGAATGTCGCGCCCCTGGCGCGGGTGGTCAGGCTGGACGGCATCGACTGGCAGCAGGCCCTGCGCCGCTGGCCGGCCTGAAACGGCCCCTGGGCACGGGTAAGAATTCACAGGAGAAATATTTCATAACGAATTGTTTTAATTAATTTTATTAAGCTAGACAGTCATTGGTCCCGGATGTCGCATTCGCCGTAATCGAATGCCGGACCCGCATATCGTGAACCCGGCGCCGCGGTCCACAGCTCCTGCCGCCAGCCGCGGCGGTCCGGTCGGACGCCATCGAGCCAGCGCTGCGCCGCGCCCGACTGGCGCAGGGCCGCAAAGCGTTCAAGGTCGGTCGCCCAGTACGAGAGCACCCAGCCCTCGGCCAGCGCGCCCCGGTACAGTCCGAGCAGCCGGTGCCCGTACTCGCTCGCCAGCGGCAGCCACTCGGTCAGCAGGCGCTGCCCGTAATGCGCCTCGTGCCCGGGTTCCACCTCGACACGCTCGACGATCAGCAGCGGTCCCATGGCACCCCTGGAGCACAACTCGTCGTAGGTGGGACAGCCCTCGAGCGGCAGCAGCAACTCGTCGCTGCCGCCTGAGCGCAGGCTCTCGACGGCACGATAGGTCTCGGCCAGCTCCGCCGCGGGCGATTGCATCGTCTGGCGGATCATTGCACCCAGCGTGCGCCAGCCGTCGGAAAACTCGTACAGACCCAGGACCTGCGCCCACGATCCGGTCATGCCCACCAGTTCCCAGATGCCCACATTGCGCCAGGGGCGCGGCTGCGCGTGCGCGTTGAGCGCCGTGGCATAGCGGACGATGGCGCGCGCGAACAGCCGCCGGTTCGGGTGCATACCGATGATGCGCGTCTGTTCCTGCAGATAGAGTTTGGTCATGTCGCGGCGCCAACCCCGACCGGCCACCGGACACCGTCCCGACGGAGCCGCTCCGGCCCGGTCGCTCGGTGCGGCAGCGTACTGACGTCGCCGGCGCATTTACGCACAGTGCCGTCAATCGAGACCATCAGATACGGCACAGGAAGTACTCCATGAGCACATTGAGAACAGTGGCCCTGATCCTGATCATCGGCGGCGCAGCCGCTTTGGTCTACGGCGGCTTCGCTTATACCAGGGAAACCCATACCGCGGACATCGGCGACCTGCATCTCGCCCTGCATGAGCGTCAGCAGGTCAACATCCCGGCCTGGGTCGGCATGGGCGCGATTGTCGGCGGAGTGCTGCTGCTGGTCACGTCGCGAAAGGGGTGACGCCGGTCGCCGCTGCGGCGCAACTCGGATCCGGCAGCGGCACTCGACTTACGCCGGCCCTTGCGCCTGGCCGCGTGGCCCCGTGTTCGGTGGCGTACAGACTGCGCGGCGCCGGCGCATCAGCATGGCCGCCCAATGCCCTGCGACGCTCAACGCGGCTGCCCGAACACACCTGTTCCGGCAGGCGCTGCTGAGCCGACGCTGCCGTGGGGAACGGGCCCCTACAGCATCAAGCGCCATGGCACGACGCTCACCAGCTGCGACAGCGAACCGGTGCAGACGCCCGGCTGCATCCAGGCCCACGGCGCCCTGCTGGTGCTGCGCCTGGGCGACCTGCGCATCCTTCAGGCCAGCGAGAACAGCTTGCAGCTGCTCGGCGAAGCGGCGGAACGGCTGTTGGGGCAGCCCGTGCGCCACGTGGTGGGCGCGGCAGGGGAGGCGCGCCTGCAGGAGATGCTGCAGCGCGAAGTGCTGGATCGCGGCCCGTCGTACGCGTTCACGCTGCCGGCGAGGACCGGAGCGGCGCCGCTCGACGCCTGCGTGCACACCAGTGGCGGCGTGGTGGTGCTGGAGTTCGAGGCCACCGGGCGCGCCGGCGCGCACAGCGGCGGCGACTTCTTCATGCTGGTGAAGTCGGCGGTCGGGCGCCTGCAGGGCGCCGCCAGCGTGCGCGGCTTCTGCCAGCAGGTCACCGAGGAAGTGCGTGCCCTCACCAGCCTGGACCGCGTCATGGTCTATCGCTTCCACGCCGACCAGCACGGGGAGGTCATCGCCGAGAGCCGACGCGACACGCTGGCACCCTGGTTCGGGCTGCACTACCCTGCGGCCGACATCCCGCTGCCGGCGCGCGCGATCTTCAAGCGGATCTGGATCCGCCCGCTGCCCGACGCTGCCGGCCCGCTGGTGGAACTGGTGCCGCTGGCCAACCCCGACAGCGGCCGCGCGCTCGACATGACGCACTGCGCGCTGCGCGGCGCGTCGGTGATGTACACCGAATACCTGGCGAACATGGGCGTGGCGGCATCGCTGACGATGCCGATCATGCGCGACGGTGAGCTCTGGGGCCTGATCGCCTGCCACCACTACAGCGCCACCCACTTTCCGTACCAGGTGCGTGCGGCGTGTGAACTGCTGGCCCAGGTCGCCTCGCTGCAACTGACGTCGGCCGAGCACGCCGAGCAGCTGGCCTACCGGCTGAAGATGGAACGCGTGCATCAGCAGCTGGTGGCGCGTGCGGTGCGCGAGGGCGACGCGCTGGCGCTGACCGCGTACCAGCCGTCGCTGCTCGATGCCGTCGATGCCGGCGGCGCCGCGCTCTACCACCTGGACCGCTGGTGGCGCGTGGGCCGCGTGCCGGACGTGGCGCAGCTCGACACGCTGGCCGCCTGGCTGCACCGCCAGCCTTAATTCGAATCGACGGCCCGGCCGGTCTACGCCACGGAGGCGTTGGCACGCGTGTGTCCGGCGGCTGCCGGGCTGGAGGACATGGCCAGCGGAGTGCTCGCGGTGGCGCTGTCACGCCAGCGGCGCGGGCTGATGATCTGGTTTCGGCCCCAGACGATGCAGACCGTGCAGTGGGCCGGCAACCCCCATGAAGAGCCGCCGGTTCCCGGCCCGCTGGGTCGGCGCCTGTCCCCGCGTGCCTCTTTTGAGATATTCGTCGAGTCGGTGCAGGGGCGGTCCGTGCTGTGGTCCGGCATCGAGATCGACGCCGCGCTGCGCCTGCGCCTGCTGGTGCTGGAACTGGTCATCAGCCGTGCCGAGCGCCTGGCCGACCTGAACGCCGACCTTGCGCGCAGCAACGAAGAACTCGACGCATTCGCGTATGTGGCCTCGCACGACCTGAAGGAGCCGCTGCGCGGCATCCACCGCTACGCGCACCAGCTGCTGGAGAGCGCCGAGGCCATCGACGGCGACAACCGGCGGCGCGTCGAGAATCTGATGCGCCTGACGGTGCGCATGGACAGCCTGCTCGACTCGCTGCTGCACTTCGCGCGCGTGGGTCGCATGGATCTGGACTTAGAGGACACCGACCTCAATGCCGTGCTCGAGGAGGCGCTCGAGATGGTCGGCGCGCGCCGACTCGAGAGCGGCTGCCGTATCGACGTGCCGCGCCCGCTGCCGAACGTGCGCTGCGACGCGCTGCGCGTGCGCGAGGTCTACAGCAATCTGCTCGCCAACGCGTTGAAGTACCGGCGCCACGCCATCGCAAGCATCGAGGTGGGTTACCTCGCCGCGCATGAACCGACGCTGCGCCCGAACCGCCCGGACGGGACCGCCGGGCAGGACGTCTTCTACGTCAGGGACGACGGCATCGGCATTGAGCAGCGGCACTACGAACCGGTGTTCCGACTGTTCAAGCGCATGCACGGGCGCGACGACTACGGCGGCGGTGTCGGCGCCGGCCTGACCATCGTGCAGAAGCTGGTGCAACGCCACG
>Ga0075017_100000142_pt1 | contig 32023 bp, 27 predicted proteins | sample AleBraG_ABR_2012_FD_71475 | JGI IMG/M metagenome (GOLD analysis project Ga0075017, IMG submission 71475) | Freshwater sediment microbial communities in response to fracking from Pennsylvania, USA - Alex Branch Run_MetaG_ABR_2012 | ecosystem: Environmental > Aquatic > Freshwater > Creek >... | reverse complement strand
CACCTGCGAGGTCATCTCGTCGATCGACGGGCTGCGAGCCATCGAGGTGGGCAGCCTCGCCCAGGCCGGTCCGATCGAGGCGTTCACCGCGGTGTGCATCACCATCAACATCCGACACAAAGTGCACTCGACGCTACGGCTTGGCGGAATCTGAGCACGTGCGCATCTACGACACGAAGCGCCGTGAAGTACTCGACCTCGAGGTCGGGCCAGTTGTCACGATGTACACGTGCGGCATCACGCCGTACGACTCGGCGCACCTCGGTCACGCCGCGGTCTATCTGACCTACGACGTCCTTCAGCGCCGGCTTCGTGATGCTGGCTGTGAGACGCGGTGCGTGCGCAACGTCACCGACGTCGACGACGACATCTTGCGCAAGTCGCGCGAGCTCGGCGTGCACTACCTCGACCTCGCAGCGCAAGAGATCGCGAGGTTCGACCGGGACATGGCCGGGATCGACATCATGCCGGTGTACTCCGAGCCCCGCGCGACCTCGGCGATTCCAGAGATCCTCTCGCTCATCGGACGCGCGCTCGAAGCGGGCGTCGCCTACGAGGCTGGTGGCGCCATCTACTTTCGCGTGGCGAACTTCGCAGACTTCGGTGCCGTCAGCCACCTCGGGCGCCCCGAGATGCTGGTCCTGGCCAAGGAGAACGGCGGGAACCCCGACGACCCGAACAAGATCGACCCCCTCGACTTCGTGCTCTGGCAGCAGAGCCTCCCCGACGAGCCTGCGTGGGAGTCGCGGTGGGGGCCGGGTCGCCCCGGGTGGCACATCGAGTGCTCGGCGCTCGCGCTTCGCGAGCTGGGCGAGTCGGTCGACATCCACGGTGGCGGCCGAGACCTCGTCTTCCCGCATCATGAGTGCGAGGCCGCCCAGTCGGAGTCTGTGACCGGCAAGACCTTCGTGCGCTATTGGGTGCACGTCGGGCTCGTGGGCCTGGACGGGGCGAAGATGTCCAAGTCGCTCGGGAACCTCGTGTTCGTTGCAGACCTGCTCGAGCGTGCGGACGCTGGGGCCGTGCGCCTCGCGCTGCTCGGTCACCACTATCGGTTCGACTGGACGTGGACCGAGGACGACCTCGCCATGGGATCCAAGCGACTCTCGTCGTACGCGCAGCGGTCAGGCCGCCGCGACGGCACCGGCCTGCTCGACGACGTCCGTGCAGCACTCGATGACGACCTCAACACCCCCGCGGCGATCGCAGCGGTCGACGCTGCACCCGACGGCACGGATCTCGGCCCTGCGCTCGGCTTGCTTGGCATTACGCTGTAACGACCGCAACGAGGAAGAGACGATGTCCGCCACGATCACACTGCCCGACGGCGCCACCGTCCAGTTCCCCGAGGGCGCGACCTACGCCGACGTCGCCGCCTCGATCAGCCCGCGGCTCGCCAAGGCCGTGATTGCCGCGGAGTGCGATGGGACGCCGGTGGACCTGTCCTCCGAGCTCACCGACGGTGCAGAGGTGCGACTGCTCAAGCCCGAGGACCTTCCTGGGCGCGAGGTGCTGCGCCACTCGACAGCGCATGTCCTGGCCCAGGCGGTGCTACGACTGTGGCCGGGTGCGCACTACGCCATCGGCCCAGTGATCGCAGACGGCTTCTACTACGACTTCGGGCTTCCTGGCGGTGCGCGCTTCAGCGACGAGGACCTGGCGCGCATCGAGTCGACGATGCGAGAGATCGTCGCGGAGGACCAGCCTTTCGTCCGTCACGAGCACACGGTCGCCGAGGGGCTCGAGCTCTTCCACGACCAGCCCTTCAAGACTGAGATCATCGAGTCCGTCGGGCACGGTGCGAGTGACCTCGGCGACGCCGCCGCTGGGCCCGGGGCGGTCACCAGCTACTGGAACTCCGATTCGTTCACGGACCTGTGCCGAGGCCCACACGTCCCGTCAACGGGCAGGCTCGGCCACTTCAAGCTGATGCGCGTGGCGGGCGCGTACTGGCGCGGCGACGAGCATCGCCCCCAGCTCCAGCGGATCTACGGCACGGCGTTCGAGACCGAGGCCGCGCTTCGAGCGCACCTCGAGCGGCTCGGGGAGGCCGAGCGCCGGGACCACCGGCGACTTGGCGCGGAGCTCGACCTGTTCAGCTTCCCCGAGGAGATCGGATCGGGGCTCGCGGTGTTCCATCCCAAGGGCGGGCTCATCCGAAAGCTGATCGAGGACTACTCGCGCCAGCGGCACCTCGACGCGGGCTACCTCTTCGTCACCTCGCCGCACATCGCCAAGCGGGAGCTGTTCGAGACCTCAGGGCACCTCGAGTGGTTTGCCGACGGCATGTACCCGCCCATGGAGCTCGACGAAGGCCAGCAGTACTACCTCAAGCCAATGAACTGCCCCTTCCACACGCTGATTTTTCGGTCGCGCCAGCGCAGCTACCGGGACCTGCCGATGCGGTTCTTCGAGTTCGGCGCCGTCTACCGCTATGAGCGCTCCGGGGTGGTCCACGGCCTCACACGGGTGCGCGGTATGACCCAGGACGACGCGCACCTGTTCTGCCGGCGCGACCAGATGCACGAGGAGCTCGACAGAACCCTCACCTTCGTGCTCGACCTGCTGCGCGCGTTTGGACTGGAGGACTTCTACCTCGAGCTGTCCACTCGTCCCGAGGAAAAGGCCGTCGGGACGATCGACGAATGGGTGGAGGCCGAGGCGACCCTTCGCGACGTGGCATCAGTGGCCGGGCTCGAACTGGTCGACGACCCGGGCGGCGGCGCGTTCTACGGCCCCAAGATCTCCGTGCAGGCGCGCGACGCGATCGGCCGCACCCACCAGCTCTCGACGATCCAGCTGGACTTCCAGACCCCCCAGCGGTTTGAGGTCGCCTACATCGGTGCGGACAACCAGCGGCATCGCCCGGTGATGATCCACCGTGCGCTGTTCGGGTCCGTCGAACGGTTCCTCGCAATCCTGATCGAGCACTACGCCGGCGCCCTGCCCACCTGGCTCATGCCCGAGCAGTTTCGTGTGCTCCCGGTCCGCGACACGCACGAGGACTACGCGCGCGAGGTCTCGGACCAGCTAGTGGCGGGCGGGCTGCGCGGCGCGGCCGAAGACGCCTCCGAGCCGCTCGGCTCGCGGATCCGCAAGGCGAAGCTCGAGAAGCTGCCCTACATCCTCGTCGTCGGCGACGACGACGTCGCCAACCGCACCGTCGGCGTCAACCGGCGCGGCAGCGCGGACCCCGAGCGAGGTGTCGACGTGGCCGCGCTCCTCGACGAGGTGCTCGAACAGGTCGCCACGCATGCCTCGCCAGACCCGTCGACCGCCTGATGCCCCTCGAGCGCCTCTACGCAGGGTGGCGACGGCGCTACGTCGAGCAGGCCACCTCCCATGAGGGCGCTGACGGAGAAGGCGGGTGCATCTTTTGCGACCTGGCAGACGGGCCGGTCGACGACGTGACGGGCGTCGTGTACCTCGACGAGTTCACCTTTGTCGTGCTCAACGCGTTCCCCTACGGGTCGGGTCACGTCCTCGTGCTCCCGCGAAGGCACGTCGCTGGAGTCCAAGGGCTCGAGGAGCTCGAGTCGGCGGCCCTGTGGCGCTCGACGACACGAGCGCTGCGTGCCGTCGACGTCGCGTACCACGCCGAGGGGGCGAACCTTGGGGCGAACCTCGGCCGCGCAGGTGGCGCCGGGATCCCCGGCCACCTGCACCTCCACGTCCTGCCCCGCTGGGGTGGGGACACGAACTTCATGACGGCGGTGGCCGAGACCCGGGTCCTGCCCGAGGCGCTCGAGGAGTCCTTCGTCAAGCTGCGCGATGCGTTCGAGGCCATCGCCTGAGCCCGCCTGGCGTCCAGGGGGTCGCCCTGGCCGGACCGCAGCGTCCGGTACGATGGGCCAACCGCGGGCGCGGGCCGCTCGGCGAGGCGATTGCCTCGCGGGCAGGGAGGACCGATGTTTGACGGACGGTTTCGAAAGACCGTCGACAGGAGTACGGAGCCGGTAGGGCGGGCGCTCCAGCGAGCAGGCGTCACCGCCGACATGCTCACCGCCACGGGACTCGTGTCGGCGACGGGCGCCGCCATCGCGATCGCGCTGGGCATGTTCCCCCTCGCGATCGGGCTGCTGATCCTGACGGGCGCACACGATCTGTTCGACGGCGCGGTCGCAAAGGCGGCCGGCACCGCCTCGGTGCGTGGCGCCTTCTTTGATTCGGTGACAGACCGGCTGACCGACGGGCTCTTGCTCGGTGGGGTGGCCTGGTATCTGGTCTCGCATGGTGAAGGCCACATCGTGCTGTTGCCGTTCGCAATCCTGTCGGTGACCTTCCTCATCTCCTACCAGCGCGCGAAGGCCGAGTCGCTCGGCATCTCGGCCAAAGGCGGGCTGATGGAGCGGGCCGAGCGGATGATCGTGCTCGGCGTCGCCCTGCTGTCCGCCTCCATCCTCGTGCCGGTGCTGTGGATCCTGCTCGCGCTCACCACCATGACCGCCGTCGGGCGCTTCCAGCGCATCTGGGTCGCAGCGGGCCGCCCGGAGCGCACGACGCCCTCGCGGCCCCGCTCGTTCGTCCGGCGCCCCGCCGGCTCTGGCGCGCGCATGCAAGACCGCTCGGTTGCCGCAGTTGCCCGCTGGAGGAACGTGCGCACGGATGCCAAGACGCGCGCGCGCGGCCGCCGGGAGGCCCGAGAGCACCGCCGCGCGAACCGGGCGCACCGCACCGACGCGTGAGCCTTCGGGCTCGGCTCTGGCTGTTCCGAATCCTCGGCGGCATGCTCGAGCGGTTGCCCGAGCGTGTCGATGTCGGGCTGGTCAGGTCGATCTTCTCGGTCGTCGCGCGGGCCCCGCAGTGGCAGCGTTCGGCACTGCGCGCGAACCTGTCGATGGCCCTGTGCGGCGGCACCGACGAGCAGATCGACGACGAGCTGCTCGAGCGGTATCTCTCACGGGCTGTCAGCTCGTACGGCCGCTACTGGGCAGAGGGCGCGAAGCTGCCAGCGATGAACCCAGGCGAGGTCACCGCGAGGATCCGGTTCTCTGAGGGCGGTCACCATCTCAGAGACGCCGTCGAAGCGCAGCGCGGCGTGCTGATGGCCCTGCCGCACGTCGGCAGCTGGGAGTGGGGTGGGATGTTCCTCGCCGACATCGGCTGGCCGATGACCGCAGTCGCAGAGGTGCTCGAGCCGCGTGAGCTGTTCGAGTGGTTCGCGCGCAAGCGCGAGCGAATGGGGCTCACGATCGTCCCGCTCGACGACAAGGCCGCGGGATCGGTCGCAAAGGTCCTCCGCGCGGGCGGTGTCGTCGGGCTGCTGTGCGACCGGGACCTGCAGGACAACGGCCTTGGGGTCGAACTGTTCGGCGAGCGCACGACGGTTCCCGCGGGCCCCGCGATGCTCGCACTGCGCACTGGCGCGACGCTTGTCTGCGCCGCCGTGTACAGCGGACCGGGCCGCGACCACCACATCGTGGTCACTCCGCCCATCGACACAGCGCGGCAGGGGCCGCTGCGCCAGGACGTGGCGAGGGTCACCCAGCTCGTGACCGACGAGCTCGGGTGGCTGATCCGACGCGCACCCGAGCAGTGGCACGTCCTGCAGCCCATCTGGCCCACACCGTGAGCGTGCCCGAGCGGGTCGCGCTGGTCAGCCCCTACGCGCTCAGCGTCCCCGGCGGCGTGCAGACCCAGGTGCGTGCAATGGCCAGAGACCTCGCATCGAGGGGCATCGACGTCACCGTCTGCTCTCCTGGTCTCGTCGACGAGCAGTTGACCTCCGCAGGCATCGCCCATGTCGCGGTGGGACGGATCCTCTCGCTGCCGGCGAACGGGTCGCGCGCGCCCATCACGTTGTCGGCTCGCGCTGCACGGACGTTTGCGTCGGTCGCCTCGACCCAGCGCGCTGGCGTCGTCCACGTCCACGAACCGTTCGCGCCCGTTTCGTCTTACACGGTCCTGGGCCAGCACCGCCGACCCATCGTGGGGACGTTTCACCGCGGCGGGGGGGGTCCCGCCTACGCGGCGGGACGCCCACTCATTCGAAGGCTCGCAGCGAGCCTCGATGTCGTCACTGCGGTGAGTGATCGCGCCGCCGAGACGATCGCGACCGTCTCGGTGCTGCGCCCGGTCGTCTTGTTCAATGGGATCGAGATCACTGAGATCGACGCCGCGAGGCCGTGGCCCACCGATGCCCCGACTGTGCTGTTCGTCGGCCGTCACGAGGAGCGCAAGGGGCTCGGGGTCCTGCTCGAGGCGTTCGCGGCGATCGAGCTGCCCATCGAGTGCTGGGTGATGGGGCAGGGGCCCCAGAGCGACCAGCTGCGCCGACGATTCGCCTCGGACCCCCGGATCAGCTGGCTGGGCGCGGGCGATGACGCAGAGAAGTTCTCGCGCATGCGCGGCGCCCACGTGCTGTGCGTGCCCTCCCAAGGAGGCGAGAGCTTCGGGCTCGTCCCGCTCGAGGGCATGGCGGCGGGCATCGCCGTGGTGGCCTCTGACATTCCGGGCTACCGCGAGGCGACTGGTGGGCACGCGACCTTGGTCGCCCCTGGCGATGCCCCGGCGCTCGCTGCGGCGCTGCGCCGCGCCCTCGAAAAGCCGAGCACCAACAAGCGCCTCGCCGAGGCACGCGCCCACGCCGAGCGCTGGTCGGTCCGCTCCCTCGTCGATCGCTACATGCCGCTGTACGAAGAAGCGATGCATCACTTCGACGGGGCAACGGCCTAATCGGCTGACCCAGCTGCGGCGAAGCGATGCCCGGGCGCAGAAGTAGCCTTCGCGATGTGACCCCCACCCACGACACGGCCGCGTGGAGCTCCCAGTACGGCGTCACCGACACCGAGCGCGCCGCGAACCGTCGCGTCGCCTTCCTCGTCCCGCTTGCGCCGCTTGGCTTCATCGTGGCCTTCGGTGCGATCGCTGCAGGCGGCTTGGCCGCTGCGGGTGCGGTCGGCCTTGGCATCGTGATCCTCATCGGCAGTGCCGTGCTCGGCGGGGTGATCGTTGTGGCCGGCCTGCTTGCCGCGCCCGTGCACGTCGAGCGCCTCCTCGGAGCGCATCGTGTGCCGGAGGGCAGCGCGCCACGTGTGGAGAACCTCGTCGAGGGGCTCTGTGCGACGTTCGGCGTCGCGCACCCGCCGCTGTTCGTCGTGGAGGACGACCGGGTCAACCTCGCGATGGTCGCAACCTCGACCGGGGCGGTCATGGTGGTCACGAGCGGCCTGCTCGAGGGGCTCGACCTCATCGAGCTCGAGGGCGTCGTCGCGCACGGACTCGCGCACCTGCGCCTTGACGACGTGCGTCGGGGCACGCTCGCCGCGACGATCCCTGCGTTCCTTGGCAACGACTCGATCCGGCACCGCCTCGCGGGGCGCGGCCGACTGTTGCGCGCAGATGAAGTCGCCGCCGTCTCAGTGCGTTACCCCGTGGCGATCGCGGCGGTGCTGGAGCGCTGCGCGGCCCAGCCCGACCCCGAGCCGCCGTCGCTGTTCGCCTCGGACCGCTTCGCTCGGACGAGGTGGCTGTGGTTCGATCCGCTCACCCGTGGCGACGACGCGATCGGCGAGGTCGACGCGACGTCGGTGCGCGCCCAGGCGCTCGCAGAGTGGTGATGGCCCGCCGGTAGGATCTGGCCATGCCATCCACGTCAAAAGACCGTGCCGTCGGCACGACCAACGTCAAGCGGGGACTCGCCGACATGCTGCGCGGCGGCGTGATCATGGACGTCGTGACCCCCGAGCAGGCCAAGGTCGCAGAGGATGCTGGGGCCGTCGCGGTGATGGCCCTCGAGCGCGTCCCCGCCGACATCCGGCGCGACGGTGGTGTCGCGAGGATGAGCGACCCCGAGATGATCCGCGGCATCCAGGACATCGTCACGATCCCGGTCATGGCCAAGGCCCGCATCGGCCACTTCGCCGAAGCCCAGGTGCTCGAGTCGCTCGGCGTCGACTACGTCGACGAGTCCGAGGTCCTGACGCCCGCCGACGAGGCCCACCACATCGACAAGTGGGCGTTCACAGTGCCATTCGTCTGCGGCGCCACCAACCTCGGCGAAGCGCTCCGGCGCATCAGCGAGGGCGCGTGCATGATCCGCTCGAAGGGCGAGGCGGGCACCGGCAACATCGTCGAGGCCGTGCGCCATCTTCGCGACATCTTGGGGGGCATCCGGCGCCTGACCGTGATGGACGACGCCGAGCGCTACGCCGCTGCCAAGGAGCTCCAAGCGCCGCTCGCGCTGGTCCTCGAAGTCGCTGAGACCGGCGCGCTGCCCGTGCCGCTGTTCTGCGCCGGAGGGATCGCGACGCCCGCTGACGCTGCTCTTGTTCGCCAGCTCGGCGCCCAAGCTGTGTTCGTTGGGTCGGGGATCTTCAAGAGCGCGGACCCGGACCGCATGGCGCGCGCGATCGTCGAGGCCACGACGCACTTCGACGACGCAGCCCTCGTCGCCAAGGTCTCCACTGGACTTGGCGCAGCGATGCGTGGCGACGAGCTGCACGATCTGCCTGAGCGCTTCGCGACACGCGGCTGGTAGCCGTGCGCGTCGGCGTCCTCGCCCTCCAAGGCGACGTGACCGAGCACAGCGCGGCCCTGGGTGACCTCGGCGTCGAGGCGGTGGCGATCCGCACCCCTCGCGAGCTCGACGGCGTCGACGCGATCATCCTGCCCGGGGGGGAGTCGACTGCGATCTCGCACCTGCTCGTCACCTCTGGGCTCGAAGGACCCCTCGAGGCGAGACTGCTCGACGGCATGGCCGCGCTCGGGACCTGTGCGGGGCTCGTGCTGCTCGCAAGGGCGATCACCGACGGCAGGCACGACCAGCACGCCCTCGGGATCATCGACATCGCCGTCGCTCGCAACGGGTACGGCCGCCAGGTCGCCTCATTCGAGTCGAGCTGCGAGGTCGAGGGCGCCGGACGAGTGCCGACGGTGTTCATCCGCGCGCCCAGGATCACCGAGGTCGGCGCCGATGTCGAGGTGCTCGCCACCATCGATGTCGGCGACGGCGCCCACCCGGTCGTCGTGCGCCAGGGCCGGGCGCTCGGTACCTCTTTTCACCCCGAGCTGACGCCCGATCGGACGCTGCACGCGATGTTCCTCGAGCTCGCGGCCTCCAGGGCCCCCGCGAGGTCCAACTAGCATCGTTCGCCCCGGCGACGAGGAGGGTGAGATGTCCGGCCACTCGAAGTGGGCGACGACGAAGCACCGCAAGGGCGCACAGGACAAGGCCCGAGCGAAGCTGTTCGCCAAGCTCATCCGCCAGGTCGAGGTGGCTGCCCGTGAGGGGGGCGGGGACATCAACTCGAATGCCGCGCTGCGCACGATGTTCCAAAAGGCGCGGGACGGCTCGGTGCCGATCGACACGATCGAGCGGGCGATCAAGCGGGGGACCGGCGAGCTTGAGGGCGTGCGGTACGAGTCGGTGACCTACGAGGGCTACGGCCCGGGCGGCGTGGCGGTCCTCGTCGAGTGCCTGACCGACAACCGCAACCGCACAGGCGCCGAGATGCGCAGCCTGTTCTCCAAGAACGGCGGATCCATGGCGGAACCCGGCGCGGTGGCCTGGCAGTTCGAGCGCAAGGGCGCGATCGAAGTGGCCCGTGACGTCGACGAGGACCGGCTCATGGAGCTGGCCACCGAAGCAGGCGCCGAGGACCTCGAGACCGACCCGGACGGGTTCTCGATCACGACCGCCCCGTCGGACCTCGCGGCGGTCAGAGAGGCGCTCGAATCGAGCGGGGTGACCGTCAAGAATGCGGAGCTGACCATGCTGCCCACCACGACGATCCGCATCGACGACGACGGCGAGGCCAAGCGGGTCCTGCGCCTCATGGACGCAATCGACGACCACGACGACGTCCAGAACGTCCACGCAAACTTCGACATCGCCGAGTCGGTGCTCGCTTCGTACGAGGGCTAAATGCCGGTCCGGCGGCTGCAGTTCCGGTACAGTCGAACACATGTTCGTCCTCGGGATCGACCCCGGCCTGACGAGGTGCGGCTATGGGTTGGTCTCGCGAGGCCAGCGGTCAGGGACGTTCGCAGCGCACGCGGCCGGCACCCTCGAGACCTCTGCCGACGATCCGGTGGAGCGCCGGCTCTCTGAGCTCTCGGGTCTGCTGGGCGAGCTGCTCGAGGAGTTCGACCCGAAGGTGGTGGTCGTCGAGCGGGTCTTCTTCCAAACCAACGTCCGGACCGCCACGAGCGTCGCGCAGGCGAGCGGCGTGGCCCTCAGCTGTGCGGCGGCGCGCGGCTGCGAGGTCGCCCAGTACACCTCAAACGAGGTCAAGCTCGCAGTCGCGGGCTACGGCGCGGCGACCAAGCGCCAGGTCCAAGAGATGGTCGCGCGACAGTGCGGACTCGCCACCGCACCTCCGTCCGCAGACGCAGCGGACGCGCTCGCCCTCGCGGTCTGTCATCTTGTCGGCGCCTCGATGCGCGACGCGGTGCGCGCAGCCGAGGCACGCAGGTGATCGGCGCACTTCGCGGTCAGGTCGCCTCGCGGCTCGGCGACGGGACTGTGGTCATCGACGTCAACGGCGTGGGCTACCGCGTGGCGATGACTGCGCGGGCCGTCGCCACAGCCGTGCCCGGGACCGATGTGGAGGTGGCCGTCCACACCCATGTGCGCGACGATGCGATCGTGCTCTACGGGTTCTTGGAGCCCAGAGAGCTCGACTGCTTCGAGGCGCTGATCGCCGCGCCCGGCGTCGGGCCCACGCTGGCACTGGCGGTGCTCGGGACGCTCGGCCCCGATGCCCTCGCGACCGCCTTGGCGACCGACGACGTTGACTCGCTCTGCGCCGTGCCCGGCGTGGGCCGCAAGACCGCTGCGCGGCTGCTCCTCGAGCTGCGCGGACGGCTGCTCGCAAGCGATGCCACGACCATCGACGGCGAGCAGCCGTCGGTGCGCATCGAAGTGCGCGGCGCCCTCGGCGAGCTCGGCTACACCTCAGATGAGGTCCGCCGCGCGCTCGACCAGCTCGACGACGCATCGAGCGTGGAAGACGCACTGCGCCAGGCGCTCAGGGTCCTCTCGCGCAGATGAGCGCCTCGCGCAAAGAGCTGCTCGGCGTACCTGGGGCCGAGCCAGCCGTGCCGCGGCCGGTGGACCCGGCCGCCGCGGCCATTGAGGAGGGCGACGAGGCCGGGCTTCGCCCGAGGACGCTGGCCGAGTTCGTCGGCCAGCCAGAGCTCGTCGAGCATCTGTCGATCGTCCTCGAGGCCGCACGGCGCAGGGGGCATCCTTCTGACCACCTCTTGTTCGCGGGACCGCCGGGGCTCGGCAAGACCACGCTTGCCGGCATCGTGGCCCAAGAGATGGGCGTCGGGCTGCGGATCACCTCGGGGCCGGTGCTCGCGAGGGCCGGTGACCTCGCATCGACGTTGACCGACCTCCAAGAGGGCGACGTCCTGTTCATCGACGAGATCCACCGGCTCGCGAGGGTCGTCGAGGAGGTCCTCTACCCCGCGATGGAGGAAGGCCAGCTCGACGTGATGCTGGGCAAAGGCCCGACGGCGCGCTCCTTGCGCTTGGACCTGCCGCGGTTCACGCTCGTCGGGGCGACGACGCGCACCGGCCTGGTCGCCGGGCCGCTGCGCGACCGGTTCGGGTTCGTCGGGCGGCTCGACCTGTACGTCCCGGCGGACCTAGAGCGGATCGTCACGCGCTCGGCGCGGCTGCTCGGCATCTCTGTCACTTCGGGCGGTGCCGAGGAGATCGCAAAGCGCAGCCGCGGCACGCCGCGCATCGCGAACCGGCTGCTGCGCCGCGTGCGAGATGTCGCCGAGGTGCGCGCCAAGGGCGAGATCACCCGCGAGGTCGCCGCAGAGGGCCTCGCGCTGTTCGGCGTCGACGAGCTCGGCCTCGACAAGGTGGATCGTGCGATCCTCGAGATCCTCGCGGTGCGCTTTGACGGGAACCCGGTTGGGCTCACCACCCTCGCCCACGCCGTCGGCGAGGAGACAGAGACGATCGAGGAGGCCTACGAGCCGTACCTCATCCGCCAGGGGCTGCTGCACCGCACGCCGCGCGGACGTGTCGCGACGGACCGTGCGTTCGCGCACCTCGGGGTGACGAGGGGCAACGGGCGGCTCATCTAGGCGCCCGGGAGGCGGGACCCTGCTCGGCTAGGGTTCGCAAGGTCCAATCGGGAGGAATTGATGTCGTACATGCTGGCCATTAACGGGATTCTGGCCGCGGCATCCAAGTCCAAGTCGAGCGGGTCCTACACCATCTTCATCCTGCTCGGGCTGTTCGCGCTCTTTTACTTTCTCGTGATCCGGCCCCGATCGCAGAAGCAGCGGGCCGCCCGCGAGCAGGTGAAGGCAGCCGAGGTCGGCGATGAGATCTCGACGATCGGAGGGCTCGTGGGCACGATCGTCTCCGAGGACGGCGACCGCGTGACCGTCTCGACCGGCAACGGCACTGAGCTTGTGTTCTTGCGCGCGGCCATCGGCAAGAAGATCGAGCCCGCGGCCCCCGCGGAGCCGACGGCGAGCACCGAGGAGTTCTCGGGCCCGCCACCGGGATTCGACGGTGAGGCTGACAGCGAGGAGCCGGACGCCAAGTGAGCTCCGTCCCCGGCCTCTCGCGCCGCAAGCGGTCGATGGTCATCAGCCTCGTTGCGATCATCCTGATCTCATTCGGGTCGCTGATCATCACGCTCGCGCTCGGGTGGGGCCCCCGGCTCGGCCTCGACCTCGCCGGTGGCACCGAGCTTGTGCTCACCCCTGCGCACGGTTCGATCTCGCAAAGCCAGCTGGCTGAGTCCGAGACGATCATCCGCAACCGCGTCGGGGGCCTCGGCGTCTCGGGCGCCACCGTGCAGATCCAAGGCAGCCAGATCATCGTCCAGATCCCCGGCGTGAAGAACGGCCCGGCCCTCGAGAGGTCGATCGCCAGCACCGCGCAGCTGCTGTTCCGCCCGGTCGCGTGCTTCGCCAATCCCTACACGCCGCCCACTGGCAAGACCAAGCCCGGCAACACTGCCAAGCTCCCGGGCTGCGCCAGCGCCAACCTGCTCACCTCGAGCAACCTGAACGTCCAGCCCAACACCAATGCAGCGAACGGGTTCACCGCGAACACGATCCCCCCAGACCCCCAGTTCGACATCTACCCATCGACCGAGCCGCTCAACGACCTCGCGGGCCAGCCCGTGCTCCTCCCCGGCCTCGCCGGGTCGGGCGGCGGTCGCTACTGGATGATCCCGGCCGTCATGACGGGCAATGCCGTTGCAAGCGCCTCGGCCCAGCAGGACACCCTCGGCCAGTGGGTCGTGAACCTGTCGCTGACGCCGATCGGGTCGAAGCTGTGGGACACGGTCACCCAGAAGTACTGCCACGAGTACATGGGCATCGAGCTCGACGGCATCGTCCAGTCCGCGCCGATCATCCAGCCCACCCAGACGACGTGCACCTCGTTCGCCGGTCAGGTCTCGATCTCGGGGTCGCTGACCCAGGCGGACGCGAACACGCTCGCCACCGCGCTGCAGTACGGCTCGCTCCCGGTGGCCCTCAAGATCCTGACGGCCGAGTCGGTCTCCCCGACGCTCGGGCACTCCGCGCTCGTCGCGGGGCTCGGTGCGGGCCTCGCCGGCCTGGCCCTCGTGATGCTCTACGTCATCTTGTACTACCGGATGCTCGGCCTCGTGGTCCTCATGGGCCTTGCGGTCACCTCGGCGATCCTGTGGGCGATCATCTCCGCGCTGGGCCAGACCTCGGTTGCGCCGAGCTTCGACCTGGCCGGGGTCACCGGGCTCATCGTCTCGATCGGCATCACCGTCGACAGCTACATCGTCTACTTCGAACGGCTAAAGGACGAAACCCGCTCTGGGCGAAGCGTGCGCACATCGCTGGATCGCGGGTTCGAGTCCGCGTGGCGCACGGTGCTGGCGGCCGACACCGTGTCGCTCCTCGCCGCGGTGCTGCTGTACTTCCTCGCCATCGGCTCAGTGAAGGGGTTCGCGTTCTTCCTCGGGCTCTCGACGATGCTTGACATCATCGTCACCTGGTTCTTCACGAGGCCCGCGGTCACCCTGCTCGGCCAGAACGACCGCCTGACGTCGATACGCGGCTTCGGCATCGCAAGCGGCCTCGCCGTCGAGAGCCCGCAGCCCACCCGCACGCCGGTGGGGGCCTCGGCATGACCGACGAGGTGATCGACCAGGACGCCGTCGTCGAGGAGATCGACCTCGAGACCTCCACGACAGAGCGCCAGCGCGCGGGCATCGGTCCGTTCAAGCGGCTCTACCGGGGTCTTACGACGTTCGACTTCGTCGGGCGACGCCGGGTCTGGTTCGCGATCTCGGCGGTCATCATCATCGCTGGGATGGCGGCCCTCGGGATCAAGGGCCTGAACTACGGCATCGACTTCAAGGGCGGGTCGTCCTGGGAGGTGCTCGCCCCCGGCGTGAGCCAGCAGCAGGCCGTCACCGCCGTCACCGCCGCGGGGCTGTCCAACCCCACCGTCCAGATCCTCGCCGGCAAGACGATCGAGGTCCAGGCCGACACCAACGGGCTGACCAAGGCAGAGCTGGCCAAGGTCACGACCGACGTGACCAACGCGCTCGCGAAGCTTGCTGACCCGTCGCACCCCGACCCGACCGCCGTGTCGCTGTCCTTCGTCGGCCCCACGTGGGGTGGCCAGGTCACCCAGAAGGCGCTCGAGGCGCTGATCGCGTTCTTCATCGCTGTCGTGCTCTACATCTCGGTCCGATTCGAGCCGAAGATGGCGTTCGCGGCATTCCTCGCCATGCTTCACGACCTGGCCGTCACCGTCGGGATCTATGCCATCTTCGGGTTCGAGGTCACTCCTGACACGGTAATCGCGATCCTCACGATCCTCGGGTACTCGCTCTACGACACGGTCGTCGTCTTCGACCGGATCCGCGACAACACCAAGCCGTTCGCCGCCTCGGGTCGCATGACGTACTCGGCGATGGTCAACCTGTCGATGAACCAAACCCTCGCCCGCTCGATCAACACCTCGATGGTGGCGATCCTGCCGGTGCTCTCCGTGCTCTTGGTCGGAGCGGAGCTGCTCGGCGCGACGACCCTGCAGAACTACGGCGTCGCGCTGACCGTCGGACTGCTCTCCGGGGCATACTCGTCGATCTTCATCGCCTCGCCGCTCCTCGCGATCATGAAGGAGCGCGAGGACAAGTACATCGCGATCCGCCAGAAGCTGACCTCCAAGGGCCAGCGACAGGTCGACCTCTCCCCCCAGGCCGCAGCCCGCATGCGCATGGCCGCGCCATCGGCACGCACCGGCAGCGGACGACGCCAGCCAGCAGCATCGAGCTCGTCCGCCTCTTCGTCACCAGCAGCGTCGAGCGGATCGGCCCCGACGGAGGCATCCCAGGCGACCCAGATGAGCGCGCCGGTCATCACCCCGAGGGCCCGCAAGCAGAAGAAGCGCTGAGCGCCGTCAGTAGGCTGGCGTGATGGCGAGCGTCGCCACCACCAAGCGAACACGCCCGCTGGCCACCAGCGCCCTCGACGAGCTGCTCGAGCCTGTCCTCGAGGCGTTCACGGCACTGCGCCCCGGCGAGGACGCGACTTCGATCCTTGAGGCCGCCCGAGCGGCTGAGCTCGCCCACCGCGGCCAGGTCCGACGCTCCGGCGAGGACTACGTGACCCACCCGGTCGCCGTCGCACTAACCGTCGCCGAGCTCGGGCTGGACGCGGCCACGGTGGCGGCCGCGCTGCTCCACGACGCCGTCGAGGACACCGGCATGAGCCTCGAGCACGTCCGAGCGGAGTTCGGCGACGTCGTCGCCCGAGTCGTCGACGGCGTGACCAAGCTCGACCGGCTCGAGTTCGACTCCAAAGAGGCCCAGCAGGCAGCGACGATCCGCAAGATGTTCCTCGCGATGGCCACGGACTGGCGGGTCCTGCTCATCAAGCTCGCCGACCGGCTCCACAACATGCGCACGGTTGCGGTGATGCCTGAGGTCGCCCAGCGCGCCACGGCCCAAGAGACCCTCGACGTCTATGCGCCCCTCGCGCACCGCCTCGGCGTCCAGCAGGTCAAGTGGCAGCTTGAGGACCTCGCCTTTGCGACACTGCAGCCCAAGCGTTACGCGGAGATCGAGCAGATGGTCGCCTCGCGCACACCCGAGCGCGAGCAGTACCTGGGCGAGGTCACCGACCTGCTGCGCGCGCGCCTCGCCAGCCAGGGGATCGAGGTCGAGCTCACGGGCCGGCCAAAGCACCTCTGGAGCATCTACGAGAAGATGGTGGTCAACGGCAAGGAGTTCGACGAGATTTTCGACCTCGTCGGGCTCCGCGCGATCGTCGCCGTCGAGCACGACTGCTGGGCCGTCCTCGGGACGCTCCACGCGCTCTGGCACCCCGTCCAGGGGCGGTTCAAGGACTACATCAACTCGCCCAAGTTCAATCTGTACCAGTCGCTGCACACGACGGTGATCGGGCCGCACGGCAAGCCGATCGAGGTCCAGATCCGCACCCAGGAGATGCACCGCCGCGCCGAGTACGGGATCGCGGCGCACTGGGGCTACAAGGAGCACGCGACGGCGTCCGAGCTCGCGTGGATGCGTCGGCTCGCCGACGTCGAGCAGGAGACGAACGACCCGGTCGCGTTCCTCGAGGCGTTGAAGCTCGACTTGGAGCAAGACGAGGTCTACGTCTTTACGCCCAAGGGACGCGTGATCGCGCTGGTCGCGAACAGCACCCCGGTGGACTTCGCCTACGCCGTGCACACCGAGGTCGGCCACCACTGCGTCGGGGCGAAGGTCAACGGCAGGCTCGTGCCGCTCGACACGAGGCTGACCTCGGCTGACGTCGTCGAGATCCTCACGTCCAAGGCCGAGACCGCTGGCCCGTCGCGAGACTGGATGAGCTTCGTCGAGTCCACGAGGGCCAGGGCCAAGATCCGCCAGTGGTTCTCCCGCGAGCGCCGCGAGGACTCGATCGAGACCGGCCGCGACGAGCTGGTGCGCGCGCTTCGCCGTGCGGGGCTGCCGATTCAGACCTCGATGGCCTCCGCCGGTCTCCTCGAGGTCGCCGCCCAGATGAACCTCGCTGACCTCGAGGCGCTGCTCGCAGCCGTCGGCGAGAGCCAGATCTCCGCGCAGTCGGTCGTCCAGCGCCTCCAGCGCGAGCTGCGCGGCGGCGAGGAGGAGTCCCTCCCGACGACGGTGGCGAGGGGCCCGCGCATCGGATCGGGGCCACGCCGCAGCGCCGGCGTCTACGTCGAGGGGCTCGACGACGTGATGGTTCACCTCGCGCGGTGCTGCTCGCCGGTGCCAGGCGACCAGATCATGGGGTTCGTGACGCAGGGCCGGGGTGTCTCGGTGCACCGCACCGACTGCTCCAACGCAACCGCGCTCGCCACCGAGTCTCGCGAGCGCCTCGTTGAGGTCGAGTGGGATGCGTCGAGCTCGGCTGCCTTCCGCGTGACCCTCGACGTGCGGGCCTTCGACCGGTCCCGGCTGCTGCTCGACGTGAGCGCCGTGATGGCCGAGAGCCACCTCAACATCGTCGCGTCGCACTCGACGACCTCGCCGGACCGGGTGGTCAAGATGACGTTCGAAGTCGAGCTGGCGGACCCCTCGCACCTCGCAAGCGTGCTGACCCAGCTGAAGCAGATCGACGGCGTCTTCGACGCGTACCGCCAGCTCCCGGGCCGAGCCAAGTGACCGAGGTGGACGACCGGATCCCCGCTGAGGACGCGCCGCGCAGCCCGAAGGGCACCTATGACGTGCTGCCGCCCGACTCGGCGCGCTGGGAGGCGCTGATCGCCGCCTACGCCGTGCTCGCGGATCGCCACGGCTTCGGGCTCGCGCACACGCCGATGTTCGAGGACGCGCGCGTCTTTCGGCGTGGGATCGGGGAGGCCTCCGAGGTCGTCGGCAAGGAGATGTACGAGTTCGAGGACCGCTCCGGACGCCGGCTCGCCCTTCGCCCCGAGGGCACAGCACCCATCGTCCGCGCGTTCGTCCAGCACCGGCCCCCCGTGCCGTGGCGGGTCTGGTACGTCACACCGGCGTTCCGCTACGAGCAGGTCCAAGCAGGGCGGTACCGCCAGCACCACCAGCTCGGTGCAGAGGTCCTCGGCACCGAGGACCCCGATGTGGACGTCGAGTTGATTGCCCTCGCCCACGACTTCTACCGCCAGCTCGGCCTCACCCGCGTCGACCTTCGGGTGACTTCGCTCGGCGATACAGAGTGCCGACCCTCGTACCTCGAGCTGCTGCGGAGCTATCTCGCGGACCACGACGGCGAGCTGTGCGACGAGCACGCCGTCTCATGGTCGCGCAACCCGCTGCGCGTGTTCGACTGCAAGCGCGAGCCGTGCCTCAAGGTGACCGCGGACGCACCCAGGCTGTTCGACCACCTGTGCGAGCCCTGCACCGTGCACTTCGCGCGGGTGACCGCTGGCCTCGACTCGGTCGGGATCGCCTGGAGCCGTGACGACAGGCTCGTGCGGGGGCTCGACTACTACACGCGCACGACTTTCGAGTTCACAGCGACTGCCCTAGAGGGTGCGAGCAACGCCCTGGGCGGCGGGGGCCGCTACGACCTGCTCGCTGAGGCCCTGGGTGGCCCACCCACCCCCGGGATCGGCTTCGGCAGCGGGATAGAGCGACTCCTGCTCACCTGCGACGCCGAGGGTGTCTTCCCGGTCCCCGAGCAGCGCGCGGACGTGTTCGTGGTCGACGTGACAGGCGGAGAGACCGCGCGCGACCTGGTGCTGCGGCTGCGGCGCGCAGGGCTGCGCGCCGAGCGGGCCTACGACGCGAGATCGATGAAGTCCCAGCTGAAGGTGGCCGATCGCTCGGGTGCCCCTGTCGCGCTGATCGTCGGGCAGGCCGAGCTCGAGGCGGGCACCGTGGTCGTTCGCGACCTCGTCGCGGGGACACAGTCTGAGATGCCGGTGGCCGAGCTGCTCGAGCGTGCGACGCTGACCGGACAACTAGCTGGAGGAACACCGTGACCGCCAACGCCGACGCAACATCGATGCGGGACCGCCTGTGCGGCACACTTGGCATCGCCGACGTCGGTGAGCGGCTCGTGGTGTGCGGGTGGGTCGCTCGCAGGCGCGAGCACGGCGAGCACCTCGCATTCGTCGACCTGCGAGACCACACCGGCATCGTCCAGTGCGTCATCGACGGGACCGTGGACGTGCGGAGCGAGTTCGTCCTGCGCGTGACCGGCACGGTTACGCACCGGCCCGCCGACAAGGTCAACGAGACGATCGCGACGGGCACGATCGAGCTGACCGACTGCGATGTGCAGGTGCTCGCCACCGCCGAGCCCCCGCCGTTCACCCTCGACGGGCGCAACGAGCCCGACGAGCAGGTCAGGATGCGCTGGAGGTTCTTGGACCTTCGCCAGGAGCGCATGCAGCGCAACCTTCGACTTCGATCCCGGATCAACGCGGCCATCCGGGCCGCATTCGACCGCCAGGGGTTCTGCGAGGTTGAGACCCCGCTGCTGTGGGCGCCGACGCCAGAGGGCGCGAGGGAATTCGTGATCCCGTCGAGGCTGCACCACGGCTCCTTCTACGTCCTGCCACAGAGTCCCCAGCTGGCCAAGCAGCTGTTGATGGTCGCGGGATTCGACCGCTATTACCAGATCGCACGGTGCATGCGCGACGAGGACTCTCGTGCCGACCGCATGCTTGAGTTCACCCAGCTGGACGTCGAGGCGAGCTTCGTGACCCAAGAGGACGTCTTCGCATTCGTCGCAGAGGCCGTGCTCGACGCAGCCGAGGTCGCCACGGGCACGAGGCCCGGGGAGATTGAGCGGCTCACCTGGACCGAGTGCCTCGAGCGGTTCGGGACCGACAAGCCCGACCTGCGCTTCGCCATGGAGCTGATCGACCTCACCGCGGCGTTTGCTGGCACGCAGGTCAGGGCGTTCTCGGCGCCAGTGGTCAAGGGCATCCGCGTCGCGGGCGGCGCGGAGCTCACGCGCGCGAGGCTCGACGCGCTGACCGAGCGGGCAAAGCGGCTGGGCGCAGCGGGGCTCGCGTGGTTCCGCGTGACCGCCGACGGCCTCGACTCGCCGCTCGTCAAGTTCCTGAGCGAGGCCGAGAGTGCTGCCATCCGGTCACTCGACGGCGCCGTCGAGGGCGACCTCGTCCTCGTCGTCGCCGACACGCACAAGACCGCGTGCACCGTGCTCGGCGCCCTGCGCGTCGAGCTCGGCAGCCCGCCCGTCTCAGCCGGGCCCCATCGGTACTGCTGGGTGACTGAGTTCCCGCTGTTCGAAGATGTCGACGCCGACGGCGCGCCGATCCCGGCGCACCACCCCTTCACGATGCCGCACCCCGACGACCTCGACTTGCTCGAGTCGGATCCACTCGCGGTGCGCTCGCAGTCCTACGACCTGGTCCTCAATGGCTGGGAGCTCGGCAGTGGCTCGGTGCGGATCCACCGCGCAGACATCCAGCGGCGGATCTTCACGGCGCTTCGCATGTCCGAGGCGCAGGCCGAGGAGCGCTTCGGGTTCCTGCTCAACGCGTTCCGGTTCGGTGCGCCGCCGCATGCCGGGTTCGCCATCGGGCTCGACCGGTTCGTGGCGATCTTCGCGGGCGAGGACAACATCCGAGAGGTCACGGCGTTTCCCAAGACTCAGTCGGGCGCGGACCTGATGACCGGCGCCCCCGCGTCGATCTTGACGTCCCAACTGGTCGAGCTCGGCCTCTCGGTGCTGCCCAAGGAGGCGTGACGCCCGCAGACCTGTTCGAGACCGCGGCGCGCGAGCGGCTCACCCGCCAGGCACCCTTGGCCGCGCGGCTGCGGCCCCGCACGCTCGACGAGGTCGTCGGCCAGGACCACCTGGTGGGCCCGGGTGGGCCGCTGCGCGTCCTGTGCGAGCAGGACCGGCTCGTGTCGCTGCTGCTCTGGGGGCCTGCAGGGACTGGCAAGACGACGCTTGCACGACTGCTCGCGGCGGGCACCTCGATGCGGTTCACCGCGCTCAGCGCGACGTCGTCGGGGGTCAAGGACACCCGCGAGGCGATCGAGGCCGCGTCGCGGGCCCTCGGCGAGCACGCGAGCCGAACGGCCCTGTTCATCGACGAGGTGCACCGGTTCAGCACCTCACAGCAAGACGTACTCCTACCGGCGGTCGAAGAGGGCATCGTCGTGCTCATCGGTGCAACCACCGAGAACCCCTTCTTCGAGGTCAACGCGCCGCTCATGAGCCGCATGACGCTGTTCCGGCTGCGCCCGCTCGACGAGGGGGCGCTCCGCGAGCTCGCAGGGCGCGGTGCGACGGCCGAGGGCGTCTCGATGGACGAGGATGTCACCTCACTCGTGGTCTCGACTGCTGACGGCGACGCGCGGGCGCTGCTCGGCACCGTCGAGGTCGCCGCCGCGCTGGCTCGGGCCCGCACAGAGGCCGGTGCGCCGCTTGAGCTCGTCGCCGCTGACGTCGAGCGCGCGCGCGACGGCCGACTGCTGCACCAGGGGCGCGACGAGCACTATGACCAGGCGAGCGCGTTCATCAAGTCGGTTCGAGGGTCGGACCCAGATGCGGCGCTCTACTGGATGGCACGGATGCTCGAGGCAGGCGAGTCCCCCCGGTTCATCGCGCGCAGGCTCGTCGTGCTCGCGAGCGAGGACATCGGCATGGCGGACCCTGCGTCGCTGAGCGTGGCGACCGCCGCGGCGCACGCAGTTGAGTTCGTCGGGCTCCCCGAGGCGGCCCTCAACCTCGCCCAGGCGACGGTGCACCTTGCGCTCGCGCCAAAGTCGAACCGGGTCACCGCTGCGCTCGGTGCCGCCCAGCGCGACGTGCGCGAGGGACCTCGCACGATGGTGCCGACCCACCTGCGCGGTTCCAACTACTCGGGCGCAGCGTCGATCGGCCACGGTGACGGCTACCGCTACCCCCACGAGGACCCTCGAGGGTGGGTCGACCAGCAGTACTTGCCCAGCGAGCTCGAGGGGCACCGGTACTGGGAGCCGTCGGCGCACGGTGAGGAGCCGGAGCGCGACAGGTGGCACCGCGATGCGAGCGGCGCGCCGCACGACGTCTGAGCCCGGGGCGCCAAACCCTCGCCGGTAGGATCGCTCGATGGACTCCCATGACGTGCGGACCGCCTTTTCGCGGTTCTTCGAGGAGCGCGGCCACTCGGCCGTGCCCTCGGCGAGCCTGATCCCGCACGACCCCACGATCCTCTTCACGATCGCGGGCATGGTCCCGTTCAAGCCCTACTTCCTCGGTGAAGAGCACCCGCCGCACCCACGGCTGACCACGGTGCAGAAGTGCTTCCGGGCCACCGACATCGAGCAGATCGGCACGACCTCGCGGCACTGCACGTTCTTCGAGATGCTGGGCAACTTCAGCTTCGGGGACTACTTCAAGGAAGGGGCGATCCGCTACGCCTGGGACCTCGTGACCGGGGTGTTCGGCCTCGACGGCGACCGGATCTGGGTGACGGTCCACGAGTCCGACGACGAGGCGGCGGCGATCTGGGCGGATGCCATTGGGCTGCCTGCGAGGCGGATCCAGCGGCTTGGCGAGGAGAACTACTGGCAGATGGGCGAGACGGGCCCGTGGGGGACCGACAGCGAGCTGTTCTTCGACAAGGGCCAGGAGTACGGGGCCGACGGCGGTCCCGCCCATGGCGACGAAGAGCGGTTCGTGGAGTTCTGGAACCTGGTGTTCATGGAGTTCAACCGCCTCGACGACGGGACGAGCGAAGACCTCCCGCGCAAGAACATCGACACGGGCGCGGGCCTTGACAGGTTCCTCGCCCTGCTCAACGGCAAGGACTCGATCTTCGCCACCGACCTGTACCTCGGGATGCTCGACACCGCACAGTCGCTCACGGGCCGGTCCTTGGGCGACGACCACTCCGTCGACGTCGCGCTGCGGCGCATCGCCGACCACGGCCGTGCGATGACGATGCTCGTCGGTGACGGCGTGCTGCCGGGCAACGAGGGTCGCGGCTACGTGCTTCGCCGGGTCATCCGACGTGCAGTGCTCGCCGCTCGGCGCAACGGGGCATCGTCGGGCAAGCTGACCGAGTCGCTGGTCGACGCCGCGATCGCCACGTTCGGCGCGGCGTACCCCAACCTCTCGCGCGACCGCGACCTGATCGTCTCGGTGCTCGAGCGAGAAGAGCAGCAGTTCGACCGGACGCTGCGCACCGGCCTCGGCCTCCTCGAAGACGCGCTTGGTTCCGCGCAGGTCGGGGCATCCCACGTGCTGCCTGGTGAGGTCGCGTTCCGGCTGCACGACACGCACGGGTTCCCGGTGGAGCTGACCGAGGAGCTCTCTGCTGAGCGCGATGTCGCCGTGGACCGCGTCGCCTTCGACGCCGAGATGGCGGCACAGCGTGACCGCGCTCGCGCGGCGACGCGCACGGCGACTGCGGCCGACGAGTCCGCGTACCGATCGCTCCTCGACACCGAGGGCCCTCAGCAGTTCGTCGGCAGGGACGAAGGCCACTACACGACGACGGCTCGTGTCGTCGGCGTGCTCGAGGCGACCGACGGGCTCGTCGAGGTCTTCTTGGACCACTCGCCCTTCTACGCCGAGGGCGGCGGGCAGGTGGGGGACACCGGGACGATCGCGACCGAGTCCGGCACTGCTGAGGTGCTCGACACCGTCTCGCCGTTCCCTGGCGTGATCGCGCACCGAGCGAGGGTGCGCGGCGAGCTGCACCCCGGCCAAGAGGCGATCGCCTCGATCGACCGCGACCGTCGCGAGTCGATCCGTCGCAACCACACCGCCACGCACCTGCTGCACGCCGCCCTGCGCGACGTGCTGGGCGACCACGTCCGCCAGCAGGGCTCGCTCGTCGCGCCGGATCGGCTGCGGTTCGACTTCTCGCACCATGCGCCGATCGCCGATGAGGAACGACGCGCGATCCTTGAGATGGTCAACCTCGACGTCATCGGGGACCAGCGCGTCGAGACGACTGAGACCTCCAAGCTGGAGGCCGAGCGCATGGGCGCGGTCGCCTTCTTCGGTGACAAGTACGGCGACACCGTCCGGGTCGTGCGCGCCGGCGAGCACTCGCTTGAGTTCTGCGGCGGGACCCATGTCGGCGCCCTGGGTGCGATCGGGACGCTCCAGGTGGTCTCGGAGTCGTCCATCGGCGCCAACACGCGTCGCATTGAGGCCGTCACCGGACTCGGTGCGATGCACCGCGCCGTCGCCCGTGAGCAGTTGCTCGACGAGGCGAGCGCGATCCTGCGCACCGACCCCGACAACCTGCCGGGCGCAGTCGCCAAGCTGAGTGACCGGCTGCGAGCAGCTGAGCACGAGCTCGGACGGATGCGCGAGCAGGCGCTGCGCACGGACGCCGCGGAGCTGGCGCGCGATGTCGCAGATGGCGTCTTGGTCGCGAGGTCCGACGGGCGCTCCGGCGACGAGCTGCGTTCGCTCGCCGGCGCGGTGCGACACCGAGCCGGCGCGCGAGCGGTCGTCCTCGCCAGCGCGACGCACCAAGACACCGCGGCGCTGGCTGCGGCCACGGACGGCTCCGTCGACGCGGTCGCACTCGTCCGTGGTGTCGCTGCGGCGATCGGCGGCGGCGGCGGCGGCACCTCCGAGCTCGCACTCGCGGGGGGCAAGCGACCCGAGGGGATCGACGAAGCCCTCACGACACTGCGCGAGCAGCTGGGAGCGCGGTGAGCCGAGGGCAGGGACGCGTCGTCGCGCTCGATCCTGGCTCCGTGCGCATCGGAGTCGCGGTGTGCGACTCGACGAGGTCGCTCGCGTTCCCGAGGCAGTCGATCGCCGCGGGCGATGGCGCCGTCGAGCTGTGCATCGCGGTTGTGCGCGAAGAGGAAGCTGGGCTGGTGGTCGTCGGCCACCCGCTTCAGCTCGACGGCACTGCCGGGCGCGCGGCCGAACAGGCTGCATCGCTCGCCGCGTCGCTTCGCGCAGCGCTGCACGACGACGGGATCGACGTCGTGCTCCACGACGAGCGACTGACGACCGTGACGGCGGTTGGTCGTCTCCGAGAGGCGGGCGTGGACGCGCGAGGCTCTCGGGGCCATATCGACGGCGAGGCCGCCGTCGTGCTCCTCGAGTCGTGGATGGCGACATGACCACGGGACCGACGGACCCCTCCGGACAGGGAGAGCCCGTCACCGAGCCGCCCGCCGCTCGGATCCCTGCTCCGAGGCGGTCCGGCAGAGATCGGATCCGGCGACGTCGCTACGTGGCTGGAGTGCTCGGCGTCGCGGTGATCGCGGTCGTGTGCTTTGTCGGGTGGTTCCTCTTCGAGGCCTATCCCATCGGCGGGTCCGGGCCTGCGGCGTACTTCGAGGTCGCGCCGGGAGAGTCGATCTCCCAGGTGGCGAGCACCATGGCCGCCAAGGGCATCATCGGCTCGACGATGGCGTTCCGCCTGGACCTGCTCGTCGCGGGCACACCGCAGGTCCAAGCGGGGTGGTACGTGCTGCCCACCTCGTCGTCGTTCTCGACGGTGCGCGGCGTGCTCGCGAACGGCCCCAACGCAGTCGTGCTGCCGGTCCTCACCGGCGAGACGACGTTCGACATCGCCCAGGCGCTCGCGACCATCCAGGGCGGGCCCTTCGCCTCGGCCTTCCTCTCACTCGCACGAAACGGGGCTGTGCCGTCGGCGTACCAGCCCGCACCGCGCACGTCGCTCGAGGGGCTCATCGCCCCGGGTGCCTATGTCCTCGTGCCGGGGGAGACGCCCAAGGACCTGCTCACCCAGATGGTCGCCAGGTTCGCGCCGAGGGCGGCCGCCCAGGGGCTCCTGCCGACGACGACGGCGCATGGGCTTGACTCGTACCAGCTCATCATCGCAGCGTCGATCATCGAAAAGGAGGGGTACCTCGCCCGCAACATGCCGCCGGTGGCCACGGTCGTGTACAACCGACTGGCACGCGGCTGGCCGCTGCAGATGGACGCCACGGTGCTCTATGCGCTGCACCGTGACGGCGGGACTGTCACCCATGCGATGGAGCAGTTCGCGTCCCCCTACAACTCGTACCTGAACACCGGGCTGACCCCGACGCCGATCTGCATCCCGTCGACCGAGGCGATCGATGCGGCACTGCACCCGGCGCAGGGATCCTGGCTGTACTTCACGCTCGTCGACCGTGCCGGAACGCTCGCGTTCGCCACGACGTTCAAGCAGCAGCTCGCCAACGAGCTGCTCGCCCAGCAGCGGGGGCTGTGATCGAGCCGCGCGAGGTGTCCGGCTCGACGCGCCTCTACGGCGTCGCCGGCGACCCAGTCGCCCACTCGCTGTCACCGTCGTTGCACAACGCGGTGTTTGCAGCGCTCGGGATCGACGCGGTCTCCGTTGCGTTCCGTGCGAATGAGTCGGCGGCCGCCTTGGTGGTTGCTGCGGTCCGCGGCCTCGGGGTGCGCGGGCTGAGCGTCACGATGCCCCTGAAGGCCGCGGTCGTCGCGCACTGCGAGCAGCGCTCGACGCGCGTCGCGACGCTGGGGGCGGCGAACTGTCTCGTCGCGATGGCCGACGGGGCGGTGCGAGCGGAGTCCACAGACGGCGAGGGGCTGCTCGGCGCGATCGCCTGCAGCACTCGCGTGGACGTGGACGGCGCGCGCTGTGCGGTCCTCGGCACCGGCGGCGCCGCTCGGGCTGCGGTCGAGGCGCTCGGGGCCGCGGGTGCCCGCGAGATCGTCGTGATCGGCCGACGCGAGGACGCGGCCATCGCCGCGGCCTCCATGTCGCCGGCAGCGCGGCCAGGGGCCCCTCATGACGCCCTCGAGGCCCTTGTGGTCGTCCAGGCGACGCCTGTGGGCATGGAGGGGACCCCCTCGGCCCTTGAGCCCCCCTTGGTCGATGGAGGGGCGCTCAGCGATGGCCAGGTGGCCGTCGAGCTCGTCTACCATCCTCGCGTGACCCCCTGGTTGGACCGGGCGGTGTCGGCCGGCGCATCGCCCGTGGGCGGCATCGAGGTCCTCGTGCACCAAGCTGCCGCCGCGCTCTCACTGTGGCTCGACGCCGACGTGCCGCTTGCGGCACTGCACGCGGCGGTGACGCCGTGACCATGACCAGGGCCCCCGCGATCGGCACGAGGCGGATCGTCGGCTACGACTACCTCCTCGCGGGCCTCACGATGGGCGTCGCCGCGTTCGGGGTGCTCATGGTCTACAGCGCCACGCGCAACGCGCTCATCCACGCGGGGTTCGACCAGCACTACTACCTCAAACGCCAGGGGCTGTTCGTGCTGCTGGGCATGGGCGTCATGGTCGCGGTGTCGAGGATCGACTATCGCCGCTTCGAGCAGCTCGCCACACCCGCCTATGTGCTGTCCATCTTGGCCCTGCTCGCGGTCAAGTCCCCGCTCGGCTCCAACGCCCTCGGCTCGCAGCGGTGGTTCTCGTTCGGACCGATCCAGGTGCAGCCCTCTGAGTTCACCGTGCTCGCGATGATCTTGGCCGTGGCGACCTACTGCGAGCGCAGGCCCGACGGCCTCACGATGCGCGATGTGCGGCGCCTGCTGCTCATGGCGGGCATCCCCATCGGCCTCGTCTACCTCCAGCCCGACCTCGGCACCGCGATCATCATGGTCATCGTCCTCGTCGTGATGCTGGCGATCGCGGGGGTCCCGCCGAGGTTCTTGCTGCTGCTGGCCGTGATCGCTGTGGGTATCGCGTTCCTCGCCGTGGTCCTCGGCGTGCTGCAGCACTATCAAGTGGTGCGGTTCACGGGCTTCTTGTCGGGGAACCAGTACCAGACCGTCGAGGCGAAGGCAGCGATCGGGGCGGGCGGGATGTTCGGCCAGGGGTTCTTCCACGGCTTGGAGACGACGCTCGGCTACGTCCCCGAGCAACACACCGACTTCATCTTCACCGCCGTCGGCGAGCAGCTGGGCTTCGTGGGCTCTGCGGGCCTCCTGCTCGTGCTCGCCGCCATCGCCTCTCGGATGCTGCGAGCCTCCATGCTGGCCAAGGATCACCTCGGCAGGCTCCTCGCCGTCGGGGTGTTCACGTTCTTCGCGTTCAGCTGCTTCCAGAACGTCGGGATGATCATGGGGCTGATGCCGGTCACAGGCATCCCGCTGCCGTTCATGAGCTACGGGGGGTCGGCCGCGGTGTGCTTCTTTCTCGCCGTCGGGGTGGTCCTTTCGGTGACGAATCGCAAGGTGGCGACGTGAGCGACCCCGAGGCGTCCGACCCCGGGGCCTCCGACACCGAGACCGGCGCTGACGCCGGTGTGGACGTCTCAGCGCCCGCAGAGCCCGACACCGCCGCAGGCACAGCGCCTGGGGGCGCCGACGAGCCGGTCGGCGCGACTGGGGCATCGGTGGGCACGTTCGTCGTGCTCGAGGTCACGAACGTCACGTTCTCGCTGCCGAGTCCGAGCCCGGTCGTCCAGCTGCGAGAGCATGAGCCGCCCTACCGTGGGATGGAGTTCCCGGTGGGCCTCGTCGAGGCCCAGGCGATCGCCCTGGCGCTCGAAGGCGAGCGTGCGCCGCGCCCATCGACCCACGAGCTGCTCTCGGCGGTGGTCGTGGCCTCAGGCAGCGACGTGATCGCCCTGCGGCTCACCGGTGAGCGTGGCGGCACCCTGCTCGCCGAGCTCGACCTGATGACCCCGCGCGGCCGCGAGGTCCTCGACTGCAGGCCATCGGACGGGATTGCCGTGGCCCTGCGACAGGATGTCCGAGCGCCGGTCTTGTGCGAGGAGTCCCTGCTCGACCGGTAGGTCAGGCGGCGACAGCCATCGGCTGGTCCGCGGCGGTCGGCTTGGTCTCAGCCTCCTCGGAGAGCCGCATGAGCAGTGCGATCAGGATGTAGTTCGCCACCAGCGACGAGCCGCCGTACGCCATGAACGGCAACGTGATCCCGGTGAGCGGGAGGAGGCGCAGGACGCCAGCCATGATGAAGAACGCCTGGAATCCGAGGATGACGGTGAGCCCCACCGCACACAGCCGCGCGAAGTCGGACCGTGCTCGCTGGGCGATCTGCAGCCCCGTCCCGACCATCAGGCTGAACCCGCAGACCACGACGGCGATCCCCAGCAGCCCCAGCTCCTCGCCGATCGCAGCGGTCATCATGTCGGTGGTGATGAACGGCACCTTGCCGCCGAGGGTGCCGAGACCGACGCCCGTGCCGCCGACGCCACCGGCTGCGAGCGCGTACCACCCCTGGATGAGCTGGAAGCCACCGGTGCTCGCGTAGGGCCAGGGATTGAGCCACACGACCACGCGCTCGTGCACGTGGGGGAACAGGTGGTAGGCCACGAGGGCGCCGACGGCGAAGAGCGTGAGACCGACGACCAGGTAGACGACGCGGCCGGTGCTCGTCCACAGCAGCGCGAGGAACAGGGTGAACAACAGCATCGCGAAGCCGATGTCGTTCTCGACGCCGAGCACTGCGATCGCAAAGATCCACGTGACGAGAATCGGAAGCATCGGGCGGGGGTCGACGAAGAGGTGGTTCCCGATGCGCCGCGACGGGATCGTGAGCAGCTCTTTGGTTGTCGCGAAGTACGACGCGAAGAAGATGACGAGCAGCAGCTTGGCGATCTCGATGGGCTGGAACTGGATCGACCCGAGATGGACCCACAGCCGTGCGCCGTTGATGTCCAACCCCACGTGGGGCACGAGCGGGGCGAGCAGCAGTCCGATCGCCAAGAGCACGAGGAGGTAGCGGTAGCGATCGAGGTCTCGCGAGCGGCGCACGAAGATCAGCGTTGCGACGTAGAGGCCGCAGCTGATCGCTGCCCACAGCGTCTGGGCCTGGGCGTAGGGGTGGTTCCACCGCGCGATCTCCACGAACCCGATGCCGTTGAGGAGCGTCGCGAGGGGCAAGAGCACTGGCGTGGCGCTCGGTACCAGCCACCGGTTGGCGAGATGCGCTCCCATCGACAGCGACAGGACGACGCCGAGGAATCCCCAGATGTGCAGCGGGATCCGGCCGTTCAGCCCGAGCGACGCGAGGGAGTACAGCGCCGTCGTGATCCCGCACGCCAAGACCAGCAGCCAGAACTCGACACGGCGCCGAGGCTTTGGGCCGCGCTCGTACTTGGGGAACGCGAAGCGCCACGTTCGCGGCGGCGCGGCGCCCGTCGCAACCATGAGCGGAGCCTACCGTCGCGGGTACGATCTAGCGGAGCACTCATGTCGGACACCACGATCGAACAGCCCCCTGCAGACGAAATCGGTGCGCCGCTCGTTCCGCCGCGGCTCCTCGTCGAGCTCGAGGCGATCGAGAGGTTCGGCTCGCACCGGTTCGCGAACAGGGAGTTGTCGCGACTCGACTTCGGAGCGAGGCTCCTCGACCTCTCAGAGGATGAGACTCTTCCGCTGCTCGAGCGGGTCAAGTTCATGGCGATCTTCTCAGAGCTGCTCGACGAGTTCTTCCAGGTCCGCGTCGCGGGACTCGAGGACCAGGTGGTCGGCGGGGTGACCACGCGAAGCGCCGATGGCCTTCGTCCTCGCGAGCAGCTCGTCGCGATACGCCAGCGCACGACGGACCTGGTGCGCCGACAGGACCAGATCTTCCTCGACCACCTCCAGGTCAAGCTCGCTGCGGACGGGCTGCGCATCGAGGCCTTCGAGTCGCTCGCAGACGCGGACAAAGAGACGCTGGGACAGTTCTTTGCAAGCGACATCTACCCGATCCTCACGCCCCTCGCGGTTGACCCTGGCCACCCGTTCCCGATGATCTCGAACCTCTCGCTCAACATCGCGGTCCAAGTCCGCGATCCGGCGACGGGGGAGGAGCGCATCGCGAGGGTCAAGGTCCCCCCTGTGCTGCCGAGGTTCCTCCCCGTCGGCGACACCGGCCGTTTCGTCCCCGTCGACCAGGTCATCGCCGCGCACCTCGACACGCTCTTCCCCGGGATGCTGCTGGGCGAGCCCGAGATCTTCAGGGTGACCCGTAATGCGGACCTGACCCTGGAAGAAGAAGAGGCCGAGGACCTCTTGATCGCCCTCGAGATGGAGCTGCGACGGCGACGGTTCGGTCGCGCTGTGCGCCTCGAGATCCAAAACCGCATGCCGACCGAGATGCGCGAGCTCTTGGTGCGAGAGCTGGACCTCAACGACGACGCGGTCTACACCGTCGACGCACCGATCGGCCTGGGCGGGCTGTGGTCGATCTTCGCGGTCGATCGCGCCGATCTCCACATGGAGACATGGACGCCGATCACGCCTCCGCGGCTGCTCGCAGGCGACAACGAGGCCGCCGATGTCTTCGCCGTGCTTCGCGAGCGCGATGTCCTGTTGCATCACCCCTACGACTCCTTCTCGGACTCTGTCGAGGCCTTCGTCGCCCAGGCGGCCAGCGATCCTGAGGTCCTCGGGATCAAGCACACGCTGTACAGGACCTCTGGAGACAGCCCCATCGTGGCGTCGCTCATCCGCGCAGCGGAGTCCGGCAAGCAGGTCGCAGCGCTGGTCGAGTTGAAAGCGCGATTCGACGAGGCCGCCAACATCGGCTGGGCCAAGGCGCTCGAAGACTCTGGCGTCCACGTCGTCTACGGGGTCATGGGGTACAAGACCCACTCAAAGACCGCGCTCGTGCTGCGCCGTGAGGCCGATGGAGTCAAGCGCTACTGCCACATCGGCACCGGGAACTACAACTCGAAGACAGCGCGCATCTACGAGGACGTCGGACTGCTCACCGCCGACGAGCAGATCACGAGCGACGTGGCCAAGCTGTTCAACTTCCTCACTGGGTTCAGCCACCACGCCGAGTACGAGCGGCTCTTGGTGTCGCCCATCTCGATGCGCCCCACGATCATCGAGCTGATCAACGAGGAGCGCGAGGCAGGGCCGGAGGGATCGATTGACATCAAGGTCAACGGCCTCACCGACCCGAGGGTGATCGACGAGCTGTACGCGGCGTCGCGAGCTGGCGTGCCGATCCGACTCGCTGTGCGGGGCCTGTGCTGTCTGCGTCCGGGGATTCCCGAGCTGTCAGAGAACATCCATGTCTGCTCCGTGGTCGGAGAGTTCCTCGAGCACTCGAGGATCTTCTCGTTCGGCCGCTCCGACGGACCCCACGGCAGGCGGGTGCTCATCGGCTCGTCGGACTTGATGGAGCGCAACCTCGACCGGCGCATCGAGGCGACCACGCCAGTGACCGATCCCCAGCTCGTCGACCAGTTGGTCGACGTCATGGAGCGAACTTT
>Ga0075017_100000141_pt1 | contig 32128 bp, 28 predicted proteins | sample AleBraG_ABR_2012_FD_71475 | JGI IMG/M metagenome (GOLD analysis project Ga0075017, IMG submission 71475) | Freshwater sediment microbial communities in response to fracking from Pennsylvania, USA - Alex Branch Run_MetaG_ABR_2012 | ecosystem: Environmental > Aquatic > Freshwater > Creek >... | reverse complement strand
ACCGATGAGTCTTCGACTTAGGATCGTCAATATCGTGGGGGCGCGCCCAAATCTTCCCAAAATCGCTCCAATCATTAGGGAAATGCAACGTCATCCAGAAATCGAGCCCTTCCTCGTCCACACTGGCCAGCATTACGACGAAACCCTTTCAGACATCTTCTTTCGTCAGATGGGCATTCCCGCACCGCAGACGAATCTTGGAGTCGGTTCCGGAACTCATGCAAAGCAAACTGCGGAAATCCTTAAGCGAGTCGAGCCTATCCTCCTAGAACTGCGACCCGATCTCGTCCTTGTGGTTGGAGATGTTAATTCCACAATTGCCGTTTCCTTGGCGGCGGTCAAAATGGGAATCCCGGTGGCCCACGTGGAAGCTGGCTTGCGTAGCTTTGATCGTTCTATGCCAGAAGAAATAAATCGAGTTCTTACTGATGCCCTAGCCGGATATCTTTTCGCTACGGAAGACGACGCTGTAGAGAATTTGCTCAAAGAAGGGCGACCCCGAGAATTGATCCATCTTGTAGGGAACGTCATGATTGACTCGCTCATTCATTTCCTTCCGTTCGCCCAACAATCTCGCATTGGCGATGATCTCGGACTGCGCAACGGCAAAGGTTGGCAATCCTTCGGCGTTTTGACGCTTCACCGCCCTTCAAACGTCGATTCTGCGGAAAAGCTCGCTGAGATCATCGGCGCGATCGATACGATTGCTCGACAGGTGCCCATAGTGTTCCCCGTACATCCACGCACACAGCAGATGCTCGCCCAGAGCGGGATCACACACCATCCGCAACTCCGCCTTATTCCATCTTTGGGCTATCTCGAGTTTCTTTGCTTGCTCAGCAAGGCTACGCTGACTTTGACCGACTCCGGGGGTATCCAGGAGGAAACTACGGCACTCGGCGTCCCTTGCTTGACGTTGCGCGAGAACACTGAGCGCCCGGTCACTGTCTCCTGTGGCACAAATGTTCTCGTAGGAACAAACCCTTCCAAGATCGTGGCAGCTGCTGAGCAGATCCTTCGAGGGGACGGTAAGAAGGGCCGAACGCCGCCGCTCTGGGATGGGCATGCCGCCGAACGGATAGTGGAAATTCTCCTCCGAGATTGGCCCCGGGTAAGAAGCCGCGCAGATATTACACAAGAGACTGGGAGATCAAGCACCAGCCGAGTCTCATAAACACCGGTACATAATACGGGGTCAGATCAAAAACATGGGTGCTGCAGGGATTGACGGGAAGATGCGGAATGCTACTTAGCAGTTTGTGTGGAGAGTTGGAAACTCGGTGAAGGAAGAAGAGGTTTACAAGGACGTACGGCTTAGACCGATTCTAATCAGCGCCACGATTAGCTACATTGTGATTGGCGGCATTGACGATGAGTTGCGGTCGAACTTCTCGAACGGTGCGGCTAATGTTCACAGGGTTCGAAAGATCCAATTGACCGTGGCCGAAAGCAACCACTTCTCCTAATTGGGGCAAGAGGCGAAGAAGTTCTCTGCCAACTTGGCCGTTCTTTCCGAGCAGCAAGATGACGGGCATCATTTTCCCGGGTTTCCCGGTAGATGTTCTGGCGGAACGTGTGTGAGAGTTGGGTACTTTGCGTCTTTTTCGGAAACAATTGGCGCGCTTAATCCCCAGCATATCTTGAGGTCTGGATCATTCCAAGCGATGCCGTGCTCGTCTCTTGGTTCGTAGTAGTCGCTGCATTTGTACAAGAAATGAACGGAATCCGTGAGGGTTAAGAACCCGTGAGCGAACCCAATCGGAACATAAATCTGATTTTGCTCTTCCGCGGAGAGAAGTACGCTTGTCCATTTTCCGAAGTTCTCTGATCCGACTCGTATGTCAACCGCAACGTCCAGCGCTTCGCCTTCTACTACGCGGCAGAGTTTCGCTTGCGGGTGACGAAGTTGGTAGTGAAGACCGCGAAGCGTCCCCTTAATGGAACGAGAATGGTTGTCTTGAACGAAAGTGTCCGCGATTCCGAGTTCGGCGAGCTTTGCTTTGTGGTAGGTTTCGATGAAAAAGCCACGCGCATCCCTATGGATGGCAGGTCGCAGCTCAAATACGCCCGGAAGGGATGTCTCGATTCGTTGCATTAATTCCGTTGCCCACTTGTTCGCAAATGTGCTGCACGGTCCGAAAGCTAACGGTTGCTAGGTCAATCCGAACCGACTGATCCGGCTCGGGCGATCCCACGAAGGGAACTATCACGATTTTCGTAGTACTTTTCGTAATACGAAAGGTACTCGCGACTGCGAACATCAGCAAGCCACCTTTCGCAGTTCTTATACCAATCTATGGTCCGGCGGAGGCCATCTTCCAAGGAGATGGCGGGGCGCCAGCCCAGCTCGGTTTCTATTTTCTTGCAGTTCAGAGCATAACGACGGTCGTGGCCCGGGCGGTCCTGAACGTAAGACACTAAGCTTTCGGGTCTACCAGTCAATTTAAGGAGGCGTCGGACCACTGTTAGGTTTTCATCGAGATCTAGTCCGCCAATGTTGTAGACTTCTCCGATTTTGCCCTTCTCCAAGACTGAAAGTATCCCTCGGCAGTTGTCCTCGACGTGCAGCCAATCTCTTTGTTGTTTGCCGTCGCCATAAACAGGAAGAGCCTTGTCACGAAGGACATTTGTAATCATGAGCGGCAAGAATTTTTCTGGGAACTGATACGGGCCATAGTTGTTCGACGAGCGAGTGATCAACGCGGGAAACTTATAAGTGCGGACGTAGGACCGAACCAAAAGGTCAGAAGCCGCCTTCGACGCGGAATACGGACTGCTCGGCTGGAGTGGAAAAGTTTCGTCGGCGAAGACCCCTTGCGGAATATCTCCATACACTTCGTCAGTGGAGATATGCACAAACCGCGACACCGACACCTTACGCGCTACTTCCAGAAGAATGAAAGTGCCTGTGACATTGGTCTGAATTACGGGTGCAGGCTCGTAGATACTCCGGTCGACGTGCGACTCTGCCGCAAAATGGATAACAGCATCGCAACCACGCATTGCTGTTTCTACTGCGACTGAATCGCAAATGTCCCCTTTCACGAAATGATAGTTCGGATGGTCGGCGATCGACTCCAGGTTGGCTAGATTTCCCGCATACGTGAGCTTGTCATAATTGACGATTACAAAATCCTTTCCAGTCGAGAGAACATATCGAATAAAGTTGGAACCAATAAAACCTGCTCCGCCGGTCACAAAAATCTTCATTATTCTGACTCCTTGGCTGCGACTGTCGCGGTTTTCTTCGGATGTGTCATTTTGTTCGTCCTTGTCTTGGCCATCAGCACTTCCGTTTCCGCCGATGTCACCCCTGAATCTCCTTCGAATTCTCCGGCACGGAATCGAAGCGTGGGCCGGCGGCTAGTAACTCTCGTCCACGACGAAAGTGGTCCAACTCGCGCATACGAATTAAGGATTTCCCTCCCGGCTCTAGCGTGAGGAGCAAAACTCTTTTTGTCTACCTTGCTGATGCCGCTGACAGTCTTAGTTCTTCGGCGATCAGCACTTTCTCGCGGACCATCTTCGTCGCTCGCCAGAGCGATTCGAATGTTCCCGCGTCCGTCCATCCGCCTTCAATAACGTCGTAGCTCAGCTTTCCTTCATACACGTAAGAATTATTCACGTCCGTGATCTCAAACTCGCCCCGCCCCGAAGGCTTCAGCGTCCGTACCCGGTCGAACACCGTTCCATCGTAGAAATACACACCGATCACCGCGTACGGCGAGCCGGGTAGCCTGGGTTTTTCTTCAATTCGAACAATTCTCTTCCCCTCGAACACCGGCACCCCGAAGCGCTCCGGGTCCGGCACTTCTTTGAGCAGAATCAACGCGCCGTCCTGCTGCCGTTCGAATTTTTCTCTCGCCCCGCGCACGCTGTTCTCCAGGATATTGTCGCCCAGGACCACGCAGACCTTTTCGCCCGCCGCGAAGTGTTCCGCCAGCCGCAAGGCATCCGCGATCCCACCCTCGCCTTCCTGATAGGCAAAGTTGAGTTGCTCCAGGCCGAAGTCTTTCCCGTTTCGCAACAGCCGCAGAAAGTCTCCCGCGCTGTTGCCCCCGGTCACGATCAGGATGTCCTGGATTCCCGCTTCTACCAGGGTTTGTAGGGGGTAATAGATCATGGGCTTATCGTAGATTGGCAGAAGATGTTTATTTGTCACGCGCGTGAGGGGACTTAACCTGCTGCCGGTACCTCCAGCAAGCACAACTCCTTTCATATGGACCTCCAGGAACTGATCATCTGAATTTGGGCCTAGCGCAACTGTTAACTGAATCTAATTCTCTTTGGAAAGCAGGTGCTTCCGGCTAAGTGAGAATAAGCAAGTCGGATAATTTTATGAGACCAGTGTGAAGGGTATCAAGCGGAAACTAGCCGTGCCCCGCCACCGCTCGAAGCTGGCGCTCAGATGGCAACCCATCACCACCTGGTCTTGCCGTGTTGTCGTGAAAAGTATATTCGGGAACGATCTCCTTAATCTTGGCACGGATGGGTGCCGCACCGTCGAGGCTCAATGAAGCGCGAAGTTCATCCAATTGGCGCCTCAAACTGCTCCAATCTCTCAGCGGCACACTAGTTCGCTTAATTCTCTCGCACGACGTGGGTGTAACTTGTTCGTGCTCATAGAAAAGCTCTTCATTGAGCTTTTCCCCGTCGCGTAGGCCAGTGAACTGGATTTCAACTTCATTCTCCGACTTTCCAGAAAGGCGGATGAGGCTACGCGCCAAATCGAAAATTCTCACTGGTTCGCCCATGTCCAATACTAGAATGTCGCCGTGCGCGCCGATAGCAAAAGCCTGCAATACCAAAGCCACCGCCTCTGGTGTGACCATAAAGAATCGTTTGATGTCTGGGTGGGTGATCGTAAGCGGTTGACGGTTGCTAAGCTGCTGCTTTAGAACGGGAACCACACTTCCACTGGAGCCCAATACATTTCCGAACCGCACGGAAACACAACGCATGCCATTGGGCGGCCTCGACGAAATGATCAACTCGCATATTCGCTTGGTAGCCCCCATCACATTGGTTGGATTCACAGCCTTGTCGGAGGAAATCAAGACGAAGTTTTTGCAGCTTGCCTCGTCAGCCAAATTCAAAAGCCCAATGAATCCGAGCACGTTGTTCTTCACAGCCTCGTGAACGTTCGATTCCATCATGGGCACATGTTTGTATGCTGCGGCATGGAAAATGATTTCTGGGGAGAATTCATGCAAAAGACTTCGCACTCGTTCGGCGTCGCATACGTCGCCGACGCAAAAAGTAACCTGGGTGCCGTTCTTGTGTTCGACAAGTCCCAAGCGAAGGAAGTACAGTCCAGTTTCGCTTTGATCCAAGCAAATAAGTCGACCAGGGCAATAATCGAGGATCTGACGACACAGTTCGGACCCGATTGAGCCAGCGGCCCCAGTCACGACAACTGTCCGGGCCGCTATCTCGTTGCGAACGGTCTCAAGATCGATTTGGACAGTCTCTCTCCCAAGCAGATCTTCAAGACGCACTTCGCGGAATTGATTAACGCTGGCTTCGCCGCGAATTATATCGCTGAGGGTCGGCACAGTCTTGAAAGGCAGCTTCGTCTTCTGGCACTCCTCCGTAATCCGTTTCATCTGCTTGCCCGTCGCGGAAGGAATGGCAATTAGGATTTCTTCAGCAGGAGTATCCTCAACGAGATTTTCTAGTTCCTCGATGGTTCCCAGGACCGGCACTCCCTGAATGAGGACACCGATTTTAGAGTGATCATCATCCACGCAACCGACTGCTGCATAGCCGCTATTCGGTCGGGAAAGTTCCCGGATGACCATCTGAGCAGCAAAACCTGCTCCGACGACCATTACTCGTTTCGAACGAGAGGAATCGCGTCGAACAGACTCTACTAGAACGCGTGAACCAAGCCGCGCACCCGCGAGAAAGCACGTCGTAAGAACTGCTTCCAAGAAGTAAACGGAGCGGGGGAAGGCAACCGCGCCGAAAAGATAGCGATTTACGGCAAAAAATAGGACAGATCCAGCCGCCACGGCCTTCAGGATGTTTATTGCATCACTCACACTTGCGAGGTGCCACCAACCATGATCAAGGTTGAACAAGCGTAGAGTGATCAGGCGGACGACTACGAGGAGCAGACCAGACGTTAGCAAGACACGCCGATACGGTAACGAAAAATCAAAGCGCAGCAACCATCCCAGAACCAAAGAGCCTGCCACGAGTGCCGAATGGAAGGCGTAGATGAACACAGGCCGCTTGTTGAAAAGAATCTGCGGCAATCGGGAAAAGTATTTACGCATGGATTTAGGCTAATCTCCTCGGCTTCGTACTTCGAAAAAGAACAATCCTTCCTGTTTAGTAGGCAAAGCCACGATCAGCTTCTACAATAGTTAGCTGATGTTGCGTTGGCGTCGATGTGAGCAAGGCCAAATGGAACCGGTTAAACAGTGATTCGACGTGAGAAGTATCGGGGATGGCGAGACGTCACTCGGGAAATCCTTCACAAGTCATCGCATCTGCGATGATCAGTGTGCCACTCCGTCTCCTCGTATCACCCTTAGAAAGGTTAGACAAAGGATCTTTAAATCGAAGAGAAACGCCCTTTTTCGTAGGTATTCGCGGTCGTACTCTACCTTTTGGGGAATGGGAAGATCATCCCGACCATTCACTTGAGCCCAACCCGTAAGCCCGGGGGTAAGTTGATGCACTCCGTGCTCGGTTCTTAATGCCACAAGGTCGTTCTGGTTATGGAGCGCTGGGCGAGGCCCCACGAAACTAAGGTCGCCCTTGAGAACGCTATAAATCTGTGGCAACTCGTCCATGCTCGTCTTCCGCAAGAACGGGCCAACACTAGTAAGGTAGGCACCGGAATTGCTGAGCAGATGGGTGGCTACCTCTGGGGTGTCCGTCCGCATGCTGCGGAACTTGGGCATTCGGAAGATTTTATTGTCGCGACCCACGCGGTCAGACCAGTAGAGCACCGGGCCTCTGGAGGTGAACTTTACTGCAAGGGCAATCAGAAACATGGGTAGTGCAAGCAGCGGCGACACGACGAGTACCAGGGCAAGGTCGAAAAAGCGCTTCACCACATCTCCAATCCTGCCCCTACCTTGTGCCTGCGCTGGCTTATCCAACTCCGGGCCTCCGGAGTATGAAATGGCCGTGCATCCTTGTCAGGCGATATTTCAGAGCGGCACACGATTCGATTACGCCTTTTCGTAGCATGATCAACAAGTTCTGCAGCCCCAGGATGACCCAGGCCGGAATCCGGTCGGTCAATGGGGAACAGTATGGGGTGGGCAGTCGCTTGCCCTCGTCGCCGAGTACCAATTTGCCGTCTCCTGGAGTCCCTTCGACGTAGAATAGGGCGGTGCCCATTCGAGCTCGCGACGGATTTCTGAACTGTCGATCGCTAGCGACTCCAGCAAACGGCCCACTTGCGCGGACTTGCCACTCAGCCTCCCCAACAGGCGCAACAATGTGGGCGGAACGGCAAGCAGCCTCGTCGGGCGTCCCAAGGCTTCCGCCAAATGGCCGACCAACTCTGCTGTAGAGACATCCTCACCATCACTCACGAGAAAGGTCCGCCCTGATGCCCTAGGGTGCGTGAGACAGAGGGAGATGGCATCCGCAAGGTTACCCAAGTAAAGTAGGCTGCGGCGGTTTCGCACACGGGCAAAAGGCATGGGAATTCCCTTGCGCACTAGGTCCATCAACTGCAGAAAGTTTGCCCCCACTTCCTTGCCATATACCAAGGGGGGCCTCAGCACGACTACTTCCAGCCCAGTCTCGGCCGCCACGCTGCGCAAGACCTGCTCAGCTTCCCACTTAGAAATGGCGTAGGCATCGTCTGGGCAAGGAGGGTCTGCCTCGGTGAAGCGTGCCCCCGTTGTCTGCTCACCGTTGACTTTAACAGAACTCACATAAACCAGCCTTCGCACTCCACAGCCGGCCGCCATACGCGCCAGACGCTGCGTTCCTGCCGTGTTTACTCGACGGAAAGCCGCCAACGGATCTTGTGCCGATTCCTTCATGACGTGAACGCGCGCTGCCAGATGCACAACCCCGTCAATACTGGCCAAAGTGGAAGACCAGTCGGTGTCGCGACCAATGGAAGGAACCTGGACTCTCTCCACGCCAGCTGGAATTTTGTTCTGCGAATCCGCCGAGCGATGCGAACCGCGAACGTCGAAGCCGAGCGATAGCAACTCTTTGCACACGGCCACGCCGATAAACCCACTAGCCCCCGTAACAAGGATCCTGCCTCTCATCTGGATGATCAGAACTGACCGAGTCAATTTGCTTTCAACGGCTTTTGTTAACGACAGTTTGCCAACTGAGCTTGGATTGCGCGGGACTGTGCATAGCGGTATGCATAATGGCTAAATGCTTCACGCCGGAGAAACGCTAACGTGGTGCACAAGCCTTTCCCGACATCATCCGCAGGCTGCCTTCTCGAACGCGACACTTTCAATCCCAGTCACTCGTTGCAGTACGGCAATGTAGTCCCTGGCTGTTTGCTCACGCGAAAGGTACCTCACAACATAGTTGCGGCCGTTTCTGCCAAGGCGCTTCCTGAGTTCGCCATCGCTATAAAGTTGCTCGATTGCTCCCGCCATCGACGCCGAATCCTCGGGGGGGACGCAAACTCCACAATCAGCCTCTTTCACCAATTCGCGGGCTTGACCTTCTACCCCCAGAATCACGGGCCGACCGCACGCCATGAACTCGAGCATCTTCGACGGAATTACTGTCTTAAAGACTTCCGACTTCTTCAGTAGAACCATACACGCCGAGGAGGCTCGTATCAGGGCAGGAATTTTGCCGCGGGGCTGCTGTCCAATAATGAGCAGGTTTTTCAAGCCCATCGCCACCGTCAGTTTCTGCACGGTGGATTTATCCGCGCCCTCTCCCACTAGAAGTAACAGAACCTCCGGCCGGGTTTCTTGGAGCCGGGCAGCAGCGTACGCGACCGTACTTAGCCCGTGAGCATTGCCTAGGACTCCAATAAAAGATACGACGAATCTGCCGCCTAGCTGAAACTCCTCAACAACAGAGTCTGTTTCGCCGTTTGGAGTGAATACATCCGGGTCAACTCCATTCATAACAATTGAAATCTTTTCTGGAGCGACATTGTAGTGCTCGATGAGATATTTCTTGAAGGCAGGCGTGACCACCACGATATGGCGAGAATGACGATGGAGCAATTCAGAGATCTTGCTGAGAACCGCTCGGACTTGCCTGTTCACGCCGGAGTTGGCGTCCAACGTCAGGGATTCCGGCCACAAGTCGCGTACTTCGAACACCAAAGGGACTCCCTTCAGAGTGGCAATCCACAACCCGGCCAGACACTCAAGTAGCTGTGGCGAGGTTGCGATCACGACGTCCGGAGAGTCAAGGAAACTGCCCCGCAGAGCTGCGGAGACGGTAAACGAGGTGTAATTCAGAATCCTTTCCCAGGTTTTGCGATTCGGCAGCGCAGCCAGCCAAGTTCGCTCAACTCGAACCCCATCGACGTCTTCTCGCATAATCAAGTGACGGAGCTTCGCACGGTATTCCTGAGGAACCACTCCGCTCGGATAATGTGGGAATCCCGTAAGCACTGTGACATCGTGACCTGCTTTTACCCAGAGACGGCTTAGCTCGGAAACACGCGCTGCCGGCGCTCCCATTTCTGGAGGAAAGTATTGTGAGAGATATAAGATTTTCATTGATCGGGCTCAAAAGGAATTAGGGTCAATAGTAGAGAAGCTTGAACACTGCTTTCCCCGCAAGCGCACGAGTCCTGTTCCACGAACTATCGCGATAGGTTTCCCATTGGTCAGCGAAACGAGCGAAGCGTGGATTTCCTGTGAGCCTGAACATCACTCTCAACTGAGCAATATGCAATAGGTGGTAGAACTTACTGGCGAGCATTGGTAGCATAGTGTCCGAGTGTTCATAAAGAGACCAGAATCCGGTATCAAAGCTGGGAAGCGCGCTGATCAAAGTCGATACTGCACGGTCAAACAAGTCCCTGGCGGCACTGTCTTTCGTGGCGAGAGCATAGTCATAAACTCCCCAGCTTGCCCAAATAAAGCCGTTAAGAATATGAGTCGGAGGCCAAACAATATATTCCTCAAACCAGGTGTGACCGCGCTGATCGACGTACGTCACTCCACCATCGGAAATCCCCACTTTGAATGAGGCGAATGCCCGGTGAGCAACTTCCAGATAGTGCAACTCCCCTGTTTCCTGATGAGCCCTTACGAGCAGCGAGATTCCCTGTCCTTGTGCAAGAGCCGAATACCAAGGCTTTTTTAGAGTTTCGCGGTACTCCCAGTCAAATCTATGCATCCAGAGCCACAAATTGGCATGATTTCTCTCCAGGTGGCCAGCCATCCAATCGGCAATCAGCAGGAACTTGCGGCGTCGTTCCGGGTCGGCCGTGCGCAGCCAGAGGTTATAGTTCCCAAGTCCATATTGGGCGATCGCGATCGGATTGTATTGCAAGCCGATCACGCCACGGTAGTCGAGCATCGGCACGCCGGCCGCGTCGTAGTGCCCTGGGTAGTCCGCCTTCGCCACGAACGGCTGGTAATACTCACCGATGTCGTCGACACGGAAGTTTGGATTCGCCTCGGGAACGTCGTGCCAGAAGGTGAGCTGGCTTTCGCCCGATCCGAGATACGCGGCGAAGATGCGCCTATAGTAGTTTAGGCGCCTAGCTACCCACACATGCGCTTCCCTCTTCTCTCCCGCGACCATCTCCGCGATACGTTCGCCTGCCTTCCCGTCCCACAGCTGCGGGTTCCCTAGAGACCACTGAGGCCTTCCGCCACTTCGATTGCAACTCGGGAAACTTCAAAGATTTCATTTGCCGGAATCGGCGAAGGCCCCCCCGACTCAACGGCTCCGAGAAACGCTTGAACACAAGCCGTATGCCCCTTGTCCTGCCGCCATGTCCGGAAGCCTCGAAATCCGGGAAAGCCAAAGCCATGCAGCACGCGGAAGTTCTCCAACTGAACAATTCGCCCTGAGGCAAACACCTCAACACGCTCCTTCGGAAAGGACCGATGCCCGTTGGCGTAGTACTGGATAGCGGCGATCGAGCCGTCCTCAAACTCCAGTGAAATCTGCGCAGTATCCAGACTGGACGCAACCCCACCCACACCCCGCATTGCACGAGCGCTTCCGTCGACAATCCGCGCTCCCACAAGGAAACGCGCCAGATCAATGAAATGACAAGCCTCTCCGAGAATGCGCCCTCCGCCAACCTGCGAGTCCTGCGTCCAATGATCCGGGGGAATCGCACCCGCATTCATTAACATGCTCAGTGACTTGGACCCTTGCGTTCCCCGCAGCATATCGCGCATGCGCTGCACATGCGGAGAGAATCTGCGATTGAATCCGACAAGAAGGATCGGTGCTGCACCTCTTGCTGCGGACTCGGCGTAGGCAGTCTCGACTTCGGCGAGCTGTTCCCGGTTCAAGGCTAGCGGTTTTTCCACATACACATGCCGCCCACTGCGCAGAGCTTCTGATGCAAGTCGCGCATGGCTATCATGCCGCGTGGCGATAAACAGTGTGTTGATTTCCTTCTGCGCAAACAACTCCGCGGTACTTGTCGATGCTTTGGTGAAGCCAAACTTCTTTCCATAGTGAACGGCATTTAAGCCGTTTGTTGTCGCAATGGTGTGCAGCTCCGCCCCGGCTTTCGCCAGCGCGGGAATCAGTACTCGCCCGCCATAATTTCCAGCGCCAATGCAACCGACAACCGGCTTGGCAGCCAAGCCGAAAGACTTTGTGCCATCGACCACAACCGTGCAAGAGTTCGTTTCCTCGTTGGGCCCCGCCTCCGGGTACTGCAACATTATGCCCAGTGACGGCTCGCCGCTAATCAGGACGGAATAAGCCGCTCCCGCACGTTCGATGGGGAAGCGATGCGTAATCAACGGCCCCACGTTCAGGGCATTCGATGCCATCAGATCCAGAACTGCCTCGAAGTTGCGTTGCTCGGTCCAGCGCACGAACCCGACAGGGTAGTCTTGACCTTTTTGCTCGTACGACGCGTCGTAACGACCGGGACCATACGAACAGGACACCTGGAACGTAATTTCCTTTTCGTAAAAATCCTGTCTCGAGAGTTTGAGCCCGGTGACCCCCACCAGCACAAGTCGGCCGCGCTTTCGGCACATCTTGGCAGCTTGCGAAACCGGCTCTGAACTTTCCGTAGACGCCGTAATGATTACGGCGTCCACACCCCGCCCACGAGAATAATCCATGGCTTCCAACACGATATCTTCGTTCGCGGAGGAGTCCACCGCATGGGCACCGAACTTGCGGGCCAGTTCAAGACGCTGCGGATCATAATCGATGCCCATTACCCGGCAACCGTGCGCTCGTAATATCTGCACAGTCATAAGCCCGATGAGTCCCAGGCCCGTTACCACGACCGTTTCCCCAAGCGTGGGCTGGGCCAAGCGCAAGCCCTGAAGCCCTATCGCACCCAGCACGGTGAAAACGGCAGATTCATCTTCGACATTATCCGGAATGCGTGCACACAGATTCTTTGGGACGCTTACAACTCCGGCGTGGCTGCCATTGGAAACCACGCGGTCGCCCGGTCTAAACTGCGTAACGCCTTCGCCCGCCTCGATCACCGTACCCACGTTGCAGTAGCCCAGTGCCAGCGGCTGGTCAAGTTTGGTGCGCACCGCGCCTATCGCGGCCATTAGACCGTCGGTGCGCACCTTGTCAAGAATTATTTTGACCTTGTCCGGTTGTTGCCGCGCCTTGTCGATCATCGAAGCACGACCGAAATCGACCAGCATACGCTCGGTCCCCGCGGAGATCAGCGTGCACCTCGTTCGGATCAGCACCTGGCCCTTTTGAAGCGAGGGGACTGGAACCTCAATCAACGATGTCTTTCCAGTGGCTGTATTCAGAAGAACCTGTTGCATTGAACCTCAAACAGGGACACCCCGTTGGCTTGCATTAAACTACAGCCTGACAAGCGCGGGGCACTAAGGCATCCTTCTCCGACCGGCTAGGGTAGTTGATCAGAACCGCCCGATAGCTCCCCTTAAACACAAACAGACTCCCTGCGGCGGCGCCAATCGTTCCAAATAATTCAATCAGAGCTGCAATGTCCTTCAGCGATCCAGCGCCACCCAGAACAGTCATCGGAAGATTAGTGGCATCGCGCACGATTCTGGCAAGTGGAAGATCATATCCTTTCATTTGCCCGTCGCAGTCGATCGAATTAATGACCAGCTCGCCGGCACCCAGATCTTCAGCCGTCTTGGCAAAATCTACTGGGTTGAGGCCAGTGCGCTTGGTCCCATTATGAATAAAGAGCTCATAGGCGTCCGGGGGCTTCACCTTTCTTACGTCCATGACTACCACGACGCTCTGGCTTCCGACGACCTCAGCGGCCTTGGCGATCAGTTGGGGATCGCCAATTGCCGCCGAACTAATCGCCACCTTTTCCACGCCTAAGCTGATGATTTCTTCGACTTGCTCCACCGTTTTGACGCCGCCCCCGTAACATAGCGGCATCCGGCATTCCGCTGCCAGATTCCTGATCAGCTCGTAGTCCGGCTCCTTCCCATAAACGGAAGCATCGATGTCCACCACCATAATTTCATCAACTTCCTTCTCGTTGAAAATCTTTACCGCGTTGATCGGATCGCCCACATACCTCGGATTGCCGAAGCGGATGGTCTTGACTAGGCCGCCATTCTTTACCAACAGACAGGGTGTAATTCGCGGGCGCAACATGGTCACATCACCGCAAAATTCTTCAAGAGCTGGATGCCCCATTGATGGCTTTTTTCCGGGTGAAACTGAACGCCATAGATATTTCCGGCGCGCACGCACGAAGCAAAGGCGCCGCCGTAGTCCGTAACTCCAAGAATCATTTTCTGGTCATTCGGCGCAAAATAGTACGAATGCAGAAAGTAAAACCTGCCCGTGGCTCCGATATCCTTGAACAAGCAGTCCTGGCATCGGGGTTCGACGTCGTTCCATCCCATGTGCGGAAGGTACGCGCGCTGCGTTGGTGCCGCCCGGTCGAATTTCTTGACTTCGCCGTCAATCCATCCAAGTCCATCGAGTGCGCCCTCATCGCTTCGTTTGGCCAGCATCTGCATGCCCACGCAAATCCCAAGTACCGGCCTTCCTTTCGACAGCACCACATCGTCCAGCACGCCGCGCATCCCGGACTTATTCAACCGGCCGATCGCCCAGTCAAACGCACCAACCCCCGGAAGAATCAGTCTTTCTGCTCCGGCCAGCTGCTCTGCCGTACGAACAATCTTCACCGGAAGATTCAGACGCTTATAGATATTGGCGATCGCCTGTATATTGCCGACACCGTAATCGACGATCGAGATCACCTTTTGGCTGCTCTTTCTTCCAGCCCCATCATCTGCATTACGCGAGCGCCAAGCAGAAACAGATACAGCTGATTCTTATAGTCCTTGTAAGACTTCCTCGGCGCTTCCATGTACCCCTGCAGCTCGGCCACGGATATTCCCAGCTTCGTCGAAATATATTCAAAATCCTGATCAATGGTTTCTTCGTCGTACGGCGGCTGCGCGAGGTCCGACAAAGCTTCCTCCCGCTTCATTTGGCCGGTCAGGATCAGGCTCGAGTACTGAACCCTCCGCGTATCAAACCCGAATTTCACCGGCAGCCAGTAACCCTCGTAGAACTTCGTAAATCGCGACTCAAAGTGTTTCCGCGCATAAATCTGCCATCCGAACTTTTCGCTGAGCAACTGCATCGCATTCTTTTTTATATAGGGTAGATGGTCCAGCGGCTTAACCACTTCGATGCCCTTGAAATACCTCAAATACACCTTGTGTCTCAGGATGCCCGAAAGCGGGAAAGTGACCAGCGGCGCTTGCCCGAATTTCCGGTGAATGTCCCGGATCTGCCACATATCCGTTCCATAATAAAAGTAGTCCAGCGGATTCCTTACGCATTCCGTGGAGATATTCCCGCCCGTCAGTATGTACTTCACTCCATGCTTTTCCGCGAATTTATACATCGTCGCGAAAAACGCATGGTCTTGCGGCAAATCAATGTGCGGCACGCCCGATTTGAAAAACGCCAGCTGCAGGTCCCGCATCTCCTTCCAGTCAATCACTTCCGTGAACAATTCCAATCCCAGCTTGTCAATCAGCTTTTCAATGTTGTTCACCGCGATCTGCGAGTTCCATCCGCCATCCACGTGGAACACCAGCGGCCGCAGCCCGAACTGCTTCTTCGCCACGTATGTAAGGTACGAACTGTCCGCTCCCCCACTGATCCCGATAATGCAGTCGAAGTCCTTTCCCACCCCGGCCTTCTTGATTCGCTCCACTTTCTTTTGCAGTACCTTCAATCCTGCTTCGTTGGGCTGCCACTTCGGCAGCAGGCTCTTATAAAAATTCGTGCAGTGATCGCACACCCCCTTCCCGTCAAACGTGATCTTCGGATCGGACGTGTCCATCACGCAATTTGTGCAGATTTGATAGGGCTTCATGCGGCTAAACGAAAGTACGGCGCTTCAACTGAATATTTTCACGTGTTGCCGGTAAATCTTTTGCGCGGCGCGCGCGGTTTCCCAGGCTTTCCTGCTGCTCAGCTTGCCCGTCGCCCCGCGGCAGTGATGTAGCACCTTAATGCCGGGCTCGTAGTAAACGCGTATGCCCTTGTCGCTCAGTTGCTTGCTTAGAAAATACTCCTCGTGCAGCATGAACGTCGGCGCCCACAACTCTTCGAAATGACGGAAGAACTCCTGGCCCAGCAAGTAGCACGCCCCATAACCCTGGTAAATTTCCTGCGCCACATCGTGGTGCGTCTCGTCCGGCCGGTCGGTGAAGCCCCGGCTCAGCCTCGCCACTTTCCGGATGGCGATCGCCAGGTAGTAGTTTGCATAGTACAGATCGTAAATGAACTCGCGAAACTTCCCGATTTTGCTAACCACGTGCGGATTTTGATGTACTCCACCCATCGTTACAATGTCCGGTGAAACAACTGCATGCTGCTCAAGAGTGCTCGAGTTTCTGCTTATGGCATCGCCAAAATCGTCTGGGAACACCAAATCATTGTTTCCGACAACCATGATTTTGATATCCGGTTGACTGGCCCTCAGGTGTCGGATGCCTAGATTCAGGCCTCTGAAATAACCCACGTTGTCCTTGTTCAGTATCAATTCAACGTGCGCAAATTCATTTGCCAGGCTCTTCAGTGCCTCCAAGTTTTCTTGGTCTGAATTATTGTCAACGACCACTATCCGAAACTCATGCCCGCCATTTCTCCGCAGCGAGCTAACCGCTTCCCGGCTAAGTGCCGAGTTGTTGTAGTTGGTGCACACATACCCGATCTTCATCGCACCGGCTCCGCCTGACCCTGTCCCGCCAGGAATTCGTACACGCTCTCGATTTCCGTATTCCAGCGTGTCTGTTCCGCTGTTTTCAAACCCTCCGATGCCAGTGCATTCCTATGATCTGCATTTCGTACCAGGTACGAAATCGCTTCCGCTACGGATGTCACCGTGGGTTCGACCACCAGGGAATTCTCCGCATTCCTTAACAACAGCCTCAGGGCCGAGTTCTCGTTTGCGACAACAGCCATGCCGGAGGCCATCATCTCAATCGGCTGATACGAGGGGTGCTTTGTGAACATGAAAACCAAACCGATGTGGCAACTACGATACAGGGAGGCAACATCTTCAATTGTCGGGAGCACGCCTAAGTTTTCAACAATGTCCTTGGCCTCGAAATCGGAAGGGTTCCACACACCGCCGGCGGAAACAATCTGCACATCCTGCTTGAATTGCTTCTTGACCAGCTTCAGCGCCTCTATCCCCAGCACGAACCCGTTCCTCGGATTTCTAGGTCTCCCGTAAAAGAATATTTTTACCGGTTCCATTGGTCGGTCTGTCGCCGGATAAAACATTTTGGGATCGACTGCCGGCTGGAACGACTTTACCGTCATGCCGTAGGAGTCTCTCAAATGTGTTCCGAGCCCGTTTGTATTGGCGATCCCCCAGAATCCCATTCGATACGTTGCCTCAACCAGTCCGTAAGTGGCCCCGGCCGGATAAAACAATGGCTCAAAATCCTGAACGAAATAGAACTTTCCCGCAGTGTTCGCGGCGCGTAGCAGCAAATAAGCCGAGTCCCAGGTTGTGGCGATGCTGATGTCGCTTGCCGGCAGCTTCCCCGCATCGCTATCGCCAACACCGTATGTGTCATTGATCAGCGACGGAAAGTTCTCCCCAATCTTTTCCCTCAAGGTCGTTAGGGCGCCGTTCTGCCCGCCATAAAAGATCATCCGATTTTGAATCCCTTTTTCCCGCGTAAAGTAATCCGCAAAGCGCAGTATGGTGTATACCCCCGCGAAGAGAGGATGCTTCACTTGGGGCACGAGCCAGTTGATCGTCCGAATCTCAGGCCTGCTGACGGCATATTTCGTCATCAGCTCCTTAACCTCTCTGACCTGACTCGGTCCGAAGTCAAAGCTCCTCACCGCACGCCCGTCCCGCGCTAGATTTAGACGGTTCCAGGCCCAACTCCCAATCGGCTTCACCCGTCCCTTGACTGCATCTTTTAGCTGGTTTAAATCCATGTGCCTCCAATCTCTACCAGACTCTGCGACGCGCACGGCAGAGGCTTCGGGCGAAGCACCCTAACTGGATACAGCATTGACTGTGGCAAAATAGCCGTACCGGCTGCTAATTCTAGGTGCGGTTGCCAAATGTAGGGCCTTGCGAAGTTGCAAGCCTATTATTCCATTGCTGGAGCCGCGAGCTGCGGCGCTGTGGCGAGCTTCAAACCGAACGTGGAAACTAACACTACAGCTTAAGCCGCAAGATGAAAGCAACCGTTTCAGACCCTCCCCCGTGTAATGAAATTCATGGTGCGGAGGCATCAGCCCATACCAATGCGGACCCCAGAATCTAGAATCAATTCCACCATAGTTTGGAACGCAGATCGTAAGAACTCCATTGGGTTTGAGCCACAATCGTATCTGGTTAATCAGTTCGTGTGGCTGGGCGATGTGTTCAAATACGTTGTCCATTGTGACCCAGTCAAGGATCCATTTGGAAATTTTGCCTCGCGGGCCAGAGATACCCGATGCCGAGGCTGGCAAAATTCAACAGCTTTCGGAGAAATCTCAAGGCCGTAAGTATCCCATCCAATGGATTTGAGCAGGTCGAGAAACAGACCATGCCCGCAACCAATGTCAAGCACCTTCCCGGATGTTTTTGGTGGAATGACTGGAAACCAACGACCGGCACCGGGAATGCGCCAAAGCGCAGTCTTGAGCCACCTCTTCCAGCGTGGACGGCGCGTCGCATAGGCATAGTAATCGCCGGCGTAGTAGTCGGGCCCATAACCGTTCGGAAACAGGCTTCGACCAGTTCCACAGGTCTGACAGGTCGCAAGAAAGCATTCCAGGGTCGGGTGATACATGCGAACCGCCTCAGACATCAGACCCGAACAGATTGCACATAGCATAATTGATTCGCAGGCTCGCCCAAAGGACACCTCTGTGAATGAGGCATGTTGAGACTTCGCGATAGAACCTTGGGAAATCTAGATCCACCAACAACATAAAGGCGAATAGGGGGCGTTGGAAAGGCACGGCATCGGAAAACTGGCGTATTTCAATTTCAACAAGCAGTCGATAGGAGAAGCCAGATTGCACATGTACTAATTTCCGCCGGGGCCGCGACATCTGTCCGTAATCGCTTTGTTAACCTGCAGGACAGCCACAAAAGAACAAAGGACACATCCCATAGCAAATTTGGACATTAAAACGGCGAAAGACTGGTTTCATGTGGGACAGGGCAAGCCTTGAGACGGGGCCGGGACAGATTCCAACCGTTCGCCCCGAACGAACGAAGCGGCTGGCAATGAATTGAGATAAATCACGAAGGCCGGCACCAATAGGAATGAACGAGAATAGGTAAGCACTGAAAATCCCACTTCAGCTGCAAGAATGACAACGAACAGCCTGTAGCAATCCCACCTATCACGGAGATTGCGCCGAAGGAACAGAAACAGGCCACCGTAAATCAAGAAGACAAGAACAAACGAGCCTCGAAGGAAATACGCAAGTGGACCGGAGTCAGTTTGGGCGCCATCAGCGAAGAGGTTAGGTGGATACATCAGGCCGATCGGTCGGAACGGATGACTGTAAATGTAAGAAAACGTATTTGCCAAGGTCCCGGTCACCAGATAGCGCGCACTAAAGCCGCCTCCCTCGCGTAACCAGACGGCGACCGAAAGCACATCGCCAATCGTTTCTTTGAGTGACACGGGAAATAAGAAATATGCCGCAATCGCGGACAACGCTGATGTCCATCGGAAGGTCCAGGCAAGTTCCGCTATGGCCAAAACTGCAAACGCAAGAGAAGTTATAGACATGAGGGCCATGCACATTGCGACGTGAAGAACGGCCAATGCAAGGTGCAGCTTTTTCCTGGTTTTCTGGTAAGTGCGGAAATTTAGCCAGAAGAGTAGGTATGCAAACGTTCCAGCGACCGAGTGCGTTGCAAAGGTCAGGACCGGCTTATTGGCCGCGATCATATCTCCCACTAGTCCGTCGATGAAATTGTTGTAGTGCGCCGCCATAAAGTCTCCGACGGACTGTACAGTGAGCATGGCGATCCCCATGCAAACATTGGTGATGCTCACGACGGCGAGCAGGCGGGTCAGGTTCCCGCACCTCAGCTTGCCTGCTTGAACCGAGAGGAGGAATGCCAAAGGGCAGAAAAGGGAAATAGGTGTAAGAGTCAGCTGAGAGAGCCGGAACAATGACGGTACGGTACACAAACCTAGCCAGATTACCATTGGCCCGCTAAACCAGAGGAAAATAGACTCATCAACGCCTGCGCGCAAAGCTACAATGGCAAGAAGGATTGCCGACACCGCAAACGATGCACGAAATAGGAACGCGGACGAAACGTCGCCTGAGGAGCTGGGGAAATACAGGCCCACCATGAGCATGAGGGCGAATAACGTGCGGTTTGAGACGTAGTGCATCCCAAGGTCGGCATGTTGAACTCTTGTCAAGCCGCCGCCCCTGGCGCCCTGCCCAATAGGAACGGAAATAAGCGACGCCTTTGCACGGTTCAAGAAGGTTTCTCTCACAGTAGTAATTAATCTAGGTCAGCAGATCCTTAGCCACACTGCCGAACCCGTTCGAGTATCGCCAATAACGGTAAGTAGCGATTTCTCGGATGAGAAGAGGAAGGCGCAAAAGCTTCGCGCTTGGTAACCTGCCTCGCGCTTCTCGGTGTCTGATTTTTTGTCGTATCAGACGCAGTGCGTTGGCATGAGGATGAAATATCTCGCTACGGTCGCACAGGCGTCCACAGATTTCGCCGAACCGCTCGACCTCGCCAAAGTACTCATTGCGGTTCGCATTCCTTGCAAGACGTATCATTTGCCAAAGTGAGTCTGAACCTGGACCAATCTGCTGAGCCTGATGTCTCCGGTACCGCACCAAGGGATTCTTGATGGGAACAAGTTGTGAAACAGATGCAATCAGGAGAACGATCCAATGATCGTGAACCTGCTTTGGCGGGATGGGAAGTGTCAAGTCCCGGAACTTACTCCGGAATGCCATCGTTGCCCCGGTGACCGTGCCGTGCTTGAGAAGAACTCTTAGCCCTTGCCCGCGCTTGAACTTTTTCTGTTCCCTCGAATTGAAAAGAAACGAACTCCACAAAGTCCACTCTAGCGGACGAGAGTCCTCGTCGATCAACTCAGCGTCGCTAAAAACCGCTCCGATGCGCTCATCGTGCTCGAGGACTTCAGCTAGGCAACTCAACTTCTCAGGACGCCAGACATCGTCTTGATCCGCAAGCGCGATGATTTCTCCTTGGCAAAGCCCGATGGCCTTCTCAAAATTCTTTGTTGACCCCAGGTTTTCTTCATTGACTTCGAGCCGGACGGGAAATGGCGCCTGGTGCGCGAAATCCCGTACAATTTCAACACTTTCGTCCGTGGATCGGTCGTCACAAACGACCAATTCGCCGGGAAGCCTTGTCTGTGCAGCGATGCTTTCCAACTGCCCTGGCAAGAAGCGCGCACCGTTATACGTGCACATCGCCACCGATAACGACTGTTCGCTCATTCGTGGTATCTTTCCTATAGGAAACTGACCGCCAGAGTGCGCTCCTCGGGCGATAGAATGAAAAACCAGCTCACGAACGCAAAACCGAGAATTGCCACCAGAACGGACACTACTCCTGCCAAAAGGCTGTGCTGAATCGCCGCCACCGATAAGCTCAGTAACGCGGCCACAGACACCAGGATCGCGCGACCTGTGACCAAAGCTGTACCCGGAAGAGACCGCTTTGCCATAACAAACAGAATGAGAGCATCCACGCCCACCCGGACTGTCCAGGCAATGGCCGCGCCTTCTACCCCGTGCGAGGAAATCAGCCACCATAACACCAGCAGATAGAAGGGTAGTTCGGCCATGTGCAGCTTAGCCGTAATGTCTGGCCGGCCTACGCCCTGCACCAAGGCGAAAGGCACTTGCGCTAGGCTGTTAAACAACACGCCCACGGCCAGCCACTGCAACACGCGGAAACTATGCTGCGAGAAATCCGCTCCGACCCAGAGCGTAAGCCCGAACTGCGCCAGACCGACGGCTAGAAGGACCAAAGGGAACAGGGCCAGGAAAATGTATTTGACGCACCGGCGATACAGGACCGCCGTCCGGCTGCGATTGTGCTCAAAGCTTGCGGAGAAGGCGGGAAACATCACCGGGACCAGTGCCGCGGGAATCAGCCAGAGTTTCGTCACCACCTCATAGGGCGTGGCGTAGTAGGCGACTGCGGTCATGGAGACCAGTGCACCGATCAAAAAGCGGTCGAGCGTGACCATTAGCGGACTGACCACATTGGTGACCGTCATCCATCCGCCAAAGCGCAGCAGCGGGCCGACGGCAGGCCGGTGCCACGCAATTTGGTAACGAAGCTCCGGGGCGACTCGCAGGCAGAGCCACAAGTGAGCAGCGCAACCCATCACCCGCCCGGCAACTAGCACGGCAACCACGGGGAACAAGCTCCTGGAAAACGGCAGCACAAGCAGCGGGCTGGCAAACGAATAAACACTCATCGGAATCCGCAGCGCATTAATCAGTTCAAACCGTTGGTGCGCTTCCAGTACGCCGCGAAGGCCTGCCGTGCTGATGACCACGGGAATCGAAAGTCCAAGAAGGTAGAACGAACGCAGCGTCTCGCGCTGGAGCGCCTCGGGCACATTGAGCGCGTGATGGACCAGCCACGGCGAGAGCAACACCGCTACTAATGCGCCCGCCAGACCCAACACCAGCATCAGGATCAGGGAAGTCCACACCAGCATTGGAACTTCGCTATCCTCCCGGGCCCCCAGTTTTTTTGCTACCAGTTGCGTTAGCGCTCGGCCCAGTCCCAGGTCGAACAGGCTGGCATACCCTATCAAGGCCCACGCTAGCGTCAGCACTCCAAAGCGTTCCTTGCCCAACCCTTGGATGAGAATCGGAATGGAGAAGACCGCCACCAGCATCGGCGCTCCGTTGCCGATCAGGTTCCAAACCGTATTTCGAACCAGCAGCCGCCCGCTCGTCAGGTGCCCGTTATGCCCCTTACCCTTAGCATTGTCCGGAGCTTCCGCCGTCGCCCCTGTTCGGACTGAGGTCGCGGACATCGGCGCGGCGGTGTCTTCAGTAGCTGGCAGGTCCTTCATGTTCTCGATTTCAAGCGTGTCAAAATTTGTATTGACTCGTAGCCAAACAACTTGTCAATTCGTCCCGAACTCCTTACACGAAACACCTGGGTGGGGGCGTACTCCTGCCTTCCACTTGCATTCTCTTCGCCAAGAGCACTCCATTGCTAAGTGTCAAGAGGCCGTATATCCGCAGCATCCACGTCGACGGCGACTGATCTTTGGATCAGCTCGAGAGTCACGACGACGCGCAGACTGCTCTTTTTCCGTTTCAACACTCCTTCGAGTCCCGTGAATGGCCCCGCGGCTATCCGCACGCGCCGCCCAACGGTCAAGAACGGATGCGGCTCCGCCCGCAAACTCTGGCCAAGCCCCGTGCGCAGGATTTCCATTTCCGCGTCCGGCAGCGCAGTTGGCAATCCGCCAAAACCAACCAGGCGAACCACACTTGGAATTTGCACCACCCGCAGCCGGTCGCAAAGCGCGAGTCGTACGAACACGTATCCGGGAAACAAGGGAAATTCCAACTGCACCCGGCGATCTTTCCACCGCCGCACGGAACTGTACAGCGGAAGAAAGTGCTCGACTTCGCGCTTCTCCAGCTCCGCCGCGACGCGCTTTTCATGTTGTGCGCACGTGTACGCAGCATACCAATGCTCTTCCTCCCAGGCCGGTGGAAGCGCGGTCGCGGTGGAGTACATTGCCACATGTCTGGCTGCCGTCGTCGCTGTCGAAGATGCCATTCTTAACTCCGTACACAGCTTCGCCCCGTCAGCCACAGGGCCAAATCTTGCTTAACCTTCTTCTTTACAACACCTTACACACGATTCGAGGCTACTTGTCCTTCAAATCGCTGTCTCGCAAATATCCCTCTTCCGCGCGGCGCGCTACTCTCGGCTCCACGCCCGCTCCTGTTCCGTTGGGACTCGCTCCATTCCATGGCCCCCAGGGAATCCGTGCCTTCAGCGTGCCGGCCACTTCGTGCAGCAAGACTTTACGCGGATCTTGTGCATCCACTTCTTCCCAACGTGCTGCTCCCATCACCCAAACCACAGACATGGCGCAAACCAGAAATGTGCCGAGAAACATGATCACCAGACGTGGCGGAAACGATTTCCTCTCCGGAATTCTCGCCGGGTCCAGCACTTTGACGCTGGGTGTTTCCTTCGCCTCTTGCACTTTCGCGAGTTCGTACTGTTCGGTCAGCAATTCGTAGACGGTTTCCTGGATTTTCGCTCGGCGGTAAAAGTCAGCGTACTTTGCTCCGAGCAGCGGCAAACTCTTAATGGTGGGATAAGGCAGACCACCACCTGCCCGAGCAGCAGATGGATCGGCGGACTGCCCCGTGGATAAGGCAGTGCCATTCATGCCATTCGATTGCGCGCCACCGAGTTTTTCGAGTTGCCTGCGGAGTTCCCCAGTGCGACCATTCAAAGAACGGACGCGAGAGTTGCTGTCGGTATAAATTTGGCGGAGTCCCTCAAGCTGCGATTGCGCCGCGATCAACTCGCCTGCGATGGAACCTGCGGCGTCCAGCATCGCCTTTCCTTCTTGCTGGATGTCGAGCGTGTTGTTCTTGCTGGCGAACTGCGCGAGTTGGTTGGAGGCGTCGTCCAAGTCTTGCTTCGCGACTTTGAGGCGGTCTTCGAGAAACACACGTTCGCGGCGCGCGGAAGAAGTCGAGAGTTCGGAAACCAGCGAGTTCAATTGGTCGACGTACGCGCCCGCCAGAGCTGCAGCACGCTGCGGACTATGATCCGTCACGCTGATGGTGATAATGCCGCTCTTTTTGTCTTCCGAAATCGAAGTGTTCTCATCGAGTCTCATCCGGGCATCCATGACGAAGCGCGTGCCGTAAACTTTTTGCAAATCAAACTGCTGTATGAGGCGATCCTGCGAGGTCTGGCTCCTAAGAACTCCTATAAATAGCGCTCCCGAACTCTTGAGTCCGAGTAGGTCCCCGGCCACACCAGCGAGGCCACCGCCGCCTTTCGCCGCCATTGCCGCCATCATGGCCATCCCCGACGTCGATTGAGGATCCGGCGGCATGAGTTGCGTGGTAGACGTGTAGGATTTCGGCATCATGAATACCGCTAGAGTTGAGGCAAGGAGACCGATTGCCCCAGCTCGGAAAAAGAATCGGCGACGTCCCCAAAGCAGGCGCAGCTGTTCCGCTTGCCACTCGCGCGAATCCTCGAGCGACATGTCGGGCAGCGAAACCTCTCCCACAACCACTTGCGGTGTGGTCTCAGGCTGCGGTTTGGCTGCTGTCTGCGTCACCTCTCTCCTTCTCTCCGTCGTTAATCCTTCACTAGAGTACTAACTCGCGCTCACTTCCAAGAGCGAGGCCAAAACGTGAACTGGAACGACGTCGTCACGTTTGACCTTGGCAGCGGGTCCAGCACGGGGTAGTTCCACTTTTCGTATTGCACGGATCCTGAAAACATTAGCGTGGAGTTCAGCCAGAAATCCGCTTTCACGCCCCCATCATTCAGAGTCCCCCCTTGCGGAAGGTAAAAAGTGTCGATTTTCTGGTGGCGGTAATTGAATTGAATCTTGTTGCGGGAAGTGAGCCAGTACGTGCTCCAACCCTGTTCGCCCTGCCCGGCGCGTCCCAACCAACTCCCAATAAGGTTACCGAAGTTGATGTACGACCCATCGGGGTAATGGCCATTCACATAGAAGCAGCCATTGCAGCCAGGAAAATCCGGAGGTACCGTCGTGCCGCCCTCGAGCCGAAGGTCAAGCTTGGGGATGCCTGGGATCCGAGGCATGTAAATCCCCCCTCTGAAAGCAGACTTGCGCGGATAATTCAATGGAGAAAACTCATCTTCTGTAAATGCGTCGCCGTAAAATGTCAGCCAGTTTCGCAGCCCGGGTACCCTGTAGCTGAAGTCTACGTCGGAGCGCCGGTCTCCTGGACTCTCCGGGCTAATCTGGTGTTGTTGATTGCCGATGGAATAGCTCCTAAGAAAAGTGTGAAAAGTCAACGGAGTCGGCCCACCCGCAAAAACATTCGTTACGGCTACGCTGAATTCAAGATTGGGTGTGGGCTTTAGACTGATTTTTTGTCCCTGGAGAAAAGGCTGCCGCGCTAGCGAACGGCCAAACTGTCCAACAATTCCCGTATCGGATTGCTCGACGAATTCATGCCCAGCCAACTGCCCGAGAAACCACTCCACCCTGATTGGCCCCAGCCAACTCAATACGCCGGGCAATTTGAACGGCGAAACCCTGTTGATTCGAAACATGTTCACCGGCTCGGCATTGTCGCTGAATATCATTGGCCCGCCCTCGGCAGGACTCCACCACAGACTTTGTCTTCCGAAGGAAACTTGCCAATTCTCAAGGTTCATCCCGACATAGGCATCAAGCAATCGAACTCGATTGACGGAAGAAAATGGCGTAGCAGGCGGCACTCCGGGAATGTTGTCGACCGTAGCAATAAATTGCCGTGCAGTATCGGGCTGGGCTGGCGCTGATGGAGAGTGTTGGTATTCAGCTCGCACATAGCCGACCAAACGCCCGGCTGTTGTCCAAGCCGAAATTCCATCGACGGAGTTGAAGCCTTGCTGGTACGGTCTGCCGAAATCATTAATCAATGTCTGGCCAAAATGATTGCCATCCGTGAGCGGCTGTCCAGAGATTTCTGTACCCCGCGCGTAGACAGACTCGATGCGTCCGCGAAATCGTCCGTCCTCGCCTTTCCCCTCGAGTTCGTCGCCGAATTCCGCTTCGGCTAGCTGGTAAATTTTCTCCGCTTCCGATCCACCTATCCCTTGGTTGATGTGTTCACCTGCTTCCCCCAGAAGGCGTAAACACTCATTTCGTGTCCAGGGCCGCATGCCTGCAAATCCGCTGTAGATCAAGCCCATGGCGGCAAGACGATCCAGCGCCGGATAGATCCAGCTGTCCAGCGGAACGTATGGCGACCCTTGATTTGCCCTCGACAAACTTCCATCGCCACGAAAGAGTTGGCTGATCGATCGCCATTCACTGCCGCCGAGGCCCGGGTCGCGATGGCGGCTGTACACATTTTGCGCGATGAGATTGCCTACAATGCTACCCACGAAGACATCGGAGGGAAAATGCTGGCGTCCACGAATTCGTGAGTAGTCCACCAGGGACGCTAGACCGTAGGCAGCGATTTTCATCAAAGGCCCGGGATACTCGTGTGCGACTACCCCTGCCACCGACCAGGCTGCCGCCGCATGCTCGGACGGAAAAGAAGTTCTCCCGCTCTGAAAAAAGGGCCCGCTTCCATCGCCCTGGAAAGGCCGCTCGCGCCGGAGTGAGTATTTGAACGCTTCGACCGCGACCAAGCTGTTCACGGCAGCTTCACCAGCCAGAAAACCTGTCTCGCTCCAATGCTCGTTGTGCTTAACGTGACCCAGCAGCCACATTCCGCCCGCTCCGCCGATCAGTGCTCCCACTCCAGCGTTTGACAGTGTTTTGTAATGGCTGATAGTCGTGGGGTTTTTAGAAAGGTGCCTGCTGAAATCACTGTCGGTCACAAGCAGTCCGGCCGCGATGCCGCTCAAAGGCACCAGCCATTGTGTATCCGAAAGTCGGATTTTCGCAGGACTGCTCCAGATTTGTTCTTGGTCCATCAAGAATTCTTTCCCTAACCCCGTAAGACCCCGCGCTCGGGGCGCGAACGATTGCACCTGCGGATTGTCTGCGATTTTCTTTTTCGCAGCCATTTCCTTTGCATCTCCGCCCGAGCTGCCCTGTTTCTCATCCTCCCTGCGTTGCTCCTCTCCTTGCTGAGGCGCAGGCCTAGAAACGGGTGCAACCAGCGTCAGACTCGACGCTACACAGCTAAACGCCAGAACAATGACCCTCATCTGCATCAAGCATATTCCTCGTCATGGATGGATGTACGCCACTGACAAAGCTACAGACGAAGCCAATTGCGCCGATTGCATGATCGTCGCCCAGTTTCGACCTGCTATCTTTGGCGCTTTTTCGGGCACAACGATCGTGTCTCCCGCTTGCAAGGTCGCACCCAGCGGATCGCCGCCCCACCAAGCAACGCTGTTGTTTTTCGCGGCGAGCACAGAGCCGTCAGCGCGGATTACAAACACGGCCTTTTTATCCGCAAGCTGTGTCACGCCACCGGCTTGGCTGAGGTACCACTTGGCGCTGTGGCCGGAAACGTTAGCGACCGCAGTAGGATTGAACACCTGGCCGGTCACCGTTACGTAGTTTGCGCTCTTGGGAATGATTAGTACGTCGCCATCACGGACGGGGATATCTGTCGTCGTGTTTCGCCAAAATCGCATATCAGATCGAACGTGAATGACAACCCGCCCAATCGGCGAGGCTGCCTCAAGCTGGTCAAGGGTCGATTGCGTCTGCGCAATCGCTCTTAGCTTGGCGTTTTTCTGATCGGTATCAGTTTCGGGTAAGGTCCTTATATAGTCTTGTTCGGCCTTCACTCGCAGGACGAGTTCCACATGTGATTTCACTTCAAGTTCGCGAACTTCTTTTCGAATCAATACGGCGCCATACGGATACGCCTCTGGACCGAATCCACCGCTTCGCGACAAAACCGAACTCAGCCGTTCTCCTGGTCCGATTCCATACGTGCCAGGGTGCAGAACCTCTCCTCGCACGGTGATGGATGCACCGATATCTTTCCAACGAGGAAGTTGGCGAATCGTCAAAATATCTCCATCGCGCAACGGCACATCGGTCTTCGGATCTCCGTTCATTGCTGCTACCAGGTTCAGCTCTAGCCGGTCACCCGGCGCCTTCTGAGAGCCATTCATATCGAACCGCGCCAGGTCAGCGTTTTCTGTGTACGCGCTCCTCTTTAGTCCGCCGGCCACGCGAACCAGATCTTCAACGTGCATGTTCGTAGTGAGCGGATAGCGCCCCGGCTTGGCCACTTCTCCCTTAATGAAGACCGTTGGCGGATCAACGCGGCTCGGATTGCGGTGCACGAGTAAGCGGTCGCGTGGCTGAATCAATATGTTGTCCACTGGATTTCCGGTCAATGCTTCGCGGAGATCGACGCTCAGAATTTTCATGGTGCCGTCAGGTTGAGTGCGGAAAAGCTGCGCCGTGTCCAGAGAAGCGTCCTGCGTTACGCCGCCGGCGAGGTAGACCGCGTCCCGCAGGTGTGCTTGACCCGAAGTGCGGTACTTCCCAGGCTCGCGAACTTCCCCTCCAACCCAAACTTCCGGGGCAGGCTCAAAATCGTAGCGGCTGAATACGCGGACCGTATCAAGCGGTTGCAGCTTTGGCGCTGAGGCTGGATTCGCCAGAGCTGCAGTTAAATCAAAGCTCTCAACGCTTGGATGAAAGTCCGGTGGATTTAATCGAACGATCTCTGCATAGTGTGGCGCAGGTTCGGGCAGCAAGTCTTTATACGATCCAATCAGGTCAGCCAGGTTCATCCCTTGCTTGTAGGAGTATCGCCCAGGCCGCTGCACATGTCCTTGAACATAGATGGCGTCTTCGTTATAGGGAGCGATCGGAAAAATGTGCACTTCGTCGCTGTCGTTAATCTTGAACGCATCGAGCTGGCCCTTGATGGAATCAGCGTCCCCCGTTGGCAGGAGGTCCAGGGTAAGCATGGTGCGCTTTTCGTGTGCTTCAATGCGTTGAACCTCAATGTGGCGCAGCGTCCCCGTTGGCAGGATTCCACCCGCCAGCTCAAGCACATCGGAAAGCGAACTTTCGCCGTGCAACTCGTAAATCGCAGGACGCCGCACCATTCCGTCCACCGTCACTTGCGGCCCCAAGGAAGGGACGAGCAGCGTGTCGCCATTTTCTAACCGGCGCATATCGGACCGGACTCCGTGCAATAACAAATCGTAGGCATCCACTTCTTCCACGAGCTGCTTGCCGCGATAGTGTTTCAGCGCGCGTAGCGAACCGCGAGGTGTTACCCCTCCGGCGGCAAACAGTGCGTTCAAGGGAGTTGAAAGCGAGCTGATGTCGTAAGCCCCCGGTTCGGTCACGTCCCCAACCACATACACACGAACCGTTCTCAGTCTCGAAATGGAAACATCCGCCGAGACATCTCGAAACTGGGTTCTCAGAACCTGTTGTACCGCCTGCTGCACGTCAGCCAGACTTCTTCCGCTGACGAGAAGCGGTCCGACCTCGGGCAAAGACACGCGCCCTTCCCGATCAACGACCCGAACAAACCGTTGCGATACTCCGCCCCAAAGATCGATCGCAAGACCATCACCCGGACCGATAACGTAGTCGGGACCGACAGGAAGATCCATGGGAATCGCTCGCATGTCGTTGGAAGTATTGCGAAATGCCGCCAGGCCAAATCGCTCGTTTGGCCGCTGGTGCACCGACGTTTGCTGGTACATATCGTAGAGAGATGGGATATCCGCATAGGGATTCGCGCGATGTACCATCCTCACTGGTGTCACGTCTTCCTCATTGATCATTCCCCTCGGGTAGTTTGGACGCGAAGGCAAGTCCCTTCCATCTCTACCTGTCAAAATTTCCGTGGTGCTATTGGAATCGACAGGAGTGAAGGACATGTTCCGCCCGGCCGGCGTAGCTTCAACCCCTCCCTGTCCAAGAGATTGAGAACCTGCGATGGGATTCGAGTCGCGCTTGGCCGAAGTAGCAGTCAATTCGAAGGTCTCCCCAGATCCAGTTCCACTGAGACCATCCAGGGGATCCGCGGCCTGCGGTAATCCGTCCGCTCGTAGAATGCGCGACGGGCTCTGTGCTGGTTGTTGCTCTGGCACAGCTTCCTGAGGGTTCGTCTCGGGGGAAGATATCCCGCCAGGCGCGCGCATGTTTCGGCGGCGGTCTGCAGGGGACTGCTGCGAACAATCTTCATCGCGACGCGGATCGCACGTTGTCGCGCGTTGGAGATCCAGATCGTTTTTCTGCGGCCGAAGCGATTCTGAATCTTCTTGCGACTCAATCTGAACCAGCCGCCGCGCTCGCTCCTTGAGCACTAATTCCTTTTCTTTTGCGAAGTCCGAGTTTGGATTGGGTGTTGGCATCAGGTAGCCATAGCGTTGAAGAAGGCGAGTGGCGACGGATCGGAATGCTAGGTCCTGCTCAAGGCGTTCGAAGATGGCCTGGTCCGTCAGATTCGAATCTTCAACAACCTGGCCGTTATCGGTAGCCTCCTTCGCTACCCAGCGCTTCAATTCCACCATCAATCCTTCGTCATTAACCAACACACCTCGAATTTGAATTGCGGAAGCCGCCACCCGGCTCAGGTTCTCCTGTGTCAAGTCCGGAGCTGGTTGAACACCATACTCGTTCCGGGCTTGTTCGCTCTGCCTCCGCGGCCGTTCACTTTGCTGCTGGGCGAAGATTGGAGCGCAAAGCAAAAAGGTTAGACTCAGCCAGCCGATACTTCTCTTCATGTTGTTTTTGTTTAACATATTTTCACCCTGGGGCCAGGCCTAGAACTCTTTAGTTCACACCCTTTGCAACAAAATGCTTTCGCATAGCACCCAACATCCCTGCCTCAGACGCTTCGATATTGTTTGAAAAAATCTCGAACGAAGCCCAGTAGTAAACGATGGAGTTCTTCTCCGGTGACACTGCGATTACGCGCACGTCTGGATGCTCGCGTAGCAGTTCGTCACAGATGCGCGGTCGTATACCCGGCTGATCGAGCGCGATGACCACCACATTCGGCAAGGTCTTCTTCACACACGCGCTAATCTCTGACTCGTCTGCCACTTCCCCAACAATTTCGATGTCCGGCTGATCTGCAAAAGTCGTGAGGACAATCTCGCGCATGAGGCGAGGATGGTTTGCCACGAGGACGCGAATCGATTTTTCCATGGCACACTCCGTGCAGTACAATTCTCAGCCATTCATCGACGGGGGGTAAGAATCAAAAAGCACCCATAGGCTGGGACCGGTACGACGCACGGTCTGTACTACAGATTTGGGGTCACGTACCATTTTTGACCCGTCGAAGAGTTGGCGAACGATGGGTTTGAAGCTATCATCAAAGACGGCACATCACCTCAAAAACAGGCACTCTTACATCTGTGAGGGGCAAACCTTTTGTCGGATAAATCGCATCAATGCTGGCCAAGTGTGCAGTATCTACAGATTAGGTGCCGAGCATTGTTTGTTCCTGGGGATATATGAATCACTACTATCCATCATTGACATTTAGGGAGGATGAAGCTTACTCTCTTTTGTCAAAGGCCTTCGGCTAGGGCTTCGTTTATTGGGCTATTTGTTAGTTTTTTTTTCAGAGTATTCTCTTCTGAGGCCAGGGCAACTATGACCGAATGCGTACCCAGTTCGTCCATCCGTGCTTTCTTGTTGATTGAAAATCGCCTTTTGCGCGAAGCCTTAGTTCGCCTGTTCCGCAAGCGATCCGATCTGGAGGTCGTTGGCCAGGCTTCACCCGCTGAAAAAACGCCTCTGGGTATCTTTGAATCGCGGTGCAACGTCTTGGTGAGCGACTCCCTTCTTGCCGGCCC
>Ga0075017_100000140_pt1 | contig 32159 bp, 31 predicted proteins | sample AleBraG_ABR_2012_FD_71475 | JGI IMG/M metagenome (GOLD analysis project Ga0075017, IMG submission 71475) | Freshwater sediment microbial communities in response to fracking from Pennsylvania, USA - Alex Branch Run_MetaG_ABR_2012 | ecosystem: Environmental > Aquatic > Freshwater > Creek >... | reverse complement strand
AGCTGATCATGATGGCGAGCGGGGTGCCACTCACCTGCACCGCCAAGCGCCGACCCGCCAACGCGCGGCACAGGTCGCGCGCGCGCGGTGAATCGTCCAAGGCCGTCGCAATGTGCGCCGCGATCCGGCGTTCCAGCAAATTCTCCGCGACTCGCCACATCAGCAGCGATACCCGCGATGCACGGCGACGATGCCGCCGAACAGATTATGGTAACGACATTGCTCGAAGCCGGCGGTCTGCAGCATGGCGAGCAGGGTTGGCTGGTCGGGATGGCGGCGTATGGACTCGGCCAGGTACTGATAACTGTCGGCATCGCCGGCCACGACGCGACCCAACAGCGGCAGGAGCTGGAACGAGTAGCGGTCGTACAGGTCCGCCAGCGTCGCGTTGACCGGCTTGGAAAACTCCAGCACCAAGAGTTGTCCGCCTACCTTGAGCACGCGGTACATGGATTGCAACGCACGGGCTTTATCGGTGACGTTGCGCAGTCCGAAGCCGATGGTTACGCAATCGAAGCTTTCATCGGGAAACGGGAGACGCTCGGCATCGGCCTGCGCGTAGGCGACATTTCCCACCCAGCCCGCATCGATCAGCCGGTCGCGCCCGGCCTCCAGCATGGCGGCGTTGATGTCGGTGAGCACAACCATCCCGGACCGTCCTACTTGCCGGGCCAAACCCAGCGACAGATCGCCGGTGCCGCCGGCGACATCGAGCGCGCGGGCGCCGACTTTTAGTCCGGTGAGGGACAGGGCGAAGCGTTTCCACAAACGGTGCGCGCCGCCGGACATCAGATCGTTCATCAAGTCATAGCGGCCCGCAACGGAATCAAAAACGGCACGTACCTGACGAGCCTTGTCGGCGCGGGGCACTTGTCGGTAGCCAAAATCCACGCTGTCGGTGGGGTCAGGGGCGGTCAAGACTTTGCTCCGAGTTCAGAGGTCCGAGGGGCGGATACAACAAGGACAGATTCTATGAAATCTGGCTGCGGCACAGAGCAAGTTCTTGTATGCATTGCAGTAAATACGAATTTATTTATCTGGACGGGTAGCTATTTGGCGCCAGTTGTTTAGAATCCCGCCCCGGTTGGCAGCACAAAAGGGCGCCAATCAGTGGGGGTCTTGTGAAGATTTGGCCGGGCTACATGCCCGGCCTTTCTTTTTGTGCTTGCTGCGGCACTTGGGTTTCCGGTTGCGCGGCGGCCAGGCGGCGCTGGTATTCCGCCCATCGAGGCGCTTGCTGGCGACCCAGCTCGTAGAGATATTTCCACGTATAAAGACCGGTGTCGTGTCCGTCATCAAAGATCAGGCGCACGGCATAGTGCCCGACGGGCTCCACTGCGCGGATGCCGACATTTTCCTTGCCCGTCACCAGCACACCGGTCTCGACGCCGTGACCCTGCACTTCCGCGGAAGGGGAATGCACCCGCAGATACTCGGCGCTCAACTCAAAGCGCTCGGCGCCCTCAAAGGCGACTTCGAGCACCCGTGAGCGGGTGCGCAGACGGATTTCCAGCGGGGCAGGTACACTAGTCGTCAAGTGCAAACACTCGCGTCCAATCGGCCGTTTTGCTATACAGAGCGGTCACCATGAATCCTACAGATACTGCGAACCCTGATCACTACCATCGGGTGGTCGACTGCCAATGGGCCTGTCCGGCGCACACCGATGTACCAGAGTACATCCGCCTGATCGCGCAGGGGCGGTTTACCGATGCCTATTTGCTCAACCGCGAGTCCAACGTATTTCCGGGCATTCTCGGCCGTGTGTGTGATCGGCCCTGTGAGCCGGCTTGCCGGCGCGGGCGGGTGGAAGACAAGCCGGTGGCCATCTGCCGGCTCAAGCGGGTGGCGGCGGACCTGAAGGGCGAACTCACCGGGCGCGTGCCGCGTGGTCCTTTCGAGCGCAACGGCTTGCGCATCGCGTGTGTGGGCGCAGGCCCCGCTTCCCTGACAGTGGCCAACGATCTGGCACCGCTGGGCTACGAAGTGGTGATTTTTGAGCGGCAAGAGATTCCGGGCGGACTGATGCGCAGCAACATCCCCTCCTTTCGTCTGCCCCAGAGCGTGTTGGATGAAGAGATTGGGTTGATCCTGGATATGGGCGTGGAACTGCGCGCCGGCACGGCTGTGGAGAGCCTGCGCGCGCTCCTCGAGCGCGAGGGGTTCGATGCGGTGTTCGTCGGGTCTGGCGCGCCCAAGGGTAAGGAGCTGGAGCTGCCCGGCCGACATGAGACGGATCGCATCCACATTGGCATCGACTGGCTGGAGTCGGTGGCCTTCGAGCACGTCAAGACCATCGGTGAGCGGGTGCTGATCATCGGTGTGGGTAACACGGCCATGGATTGCTGTCGCAGTTCGCTGCGCATGGGCGCGAAAAGCGTCAAGGTGATGGCGCGCAAGCCGCGTGGCTTTTTCAAGGCTTCGGAGTGGGAGCTGGAAGACGCCGAAGCCGAGCAGGTGCAGATTATCGTCAATCGCTCGCCCAAGCGTTTTGTGATTGAGAGCGGCCGGCTCACCGGGATGCTGTTCGAGCAGATGGAATACGAGCTGAAGGACGGGCGGATCACAGCCGAGCGCGTGGTGGGCGAGGAGCTGGTGCCCTGCGATGATGTGATTCTGGCCATCGGTCAGGAGAATGCTTTTCCCTGGATCGAGCGGGACCTGGGCATTGCGTTCGATAAATGGAGCGTGCCGACGGTCGAGCCCAAGTCATTTCAATCCACGCACCCGAAAGTGTTCTTCGGCGGCGATGCCGCGTTTGGACCCAAGAATATCATCTGGGCAGTGGAGCACGGGCATCAGGCGGCGATCTCCTTGCACAAATTTCTGCAGGGCCAGCCAGTGGCGGAGCGGCCTCAAGCTGGCGTAAAGCTCATGAGCGTCAAGATGGGCGTACACGAGTGGGCCTATTCGAATGACTATGCGCCGCTCGAGCGACGGCTGGTGCCCCACGTGTCGCTCAAAGAGCGCTTTAAGAAACTCAATATCGAGGTGGAGCTGGGGTTCGATGCGAACCAGGCCGCCCAGGAAGTACAGCGCTGCCTCAACTGCGACGTGCAAACGGTATTCGCGGCCAAACTTTGCATCGAGTGCGATGCTTGCATCGATGTGTGCCCGACCGATTGCCTGACCATCACCCATGCAGGCGAAGAGGCGGAGCTGCGCACGCGCCTGCGGGCGCCGGCGCGCGTCACCACACAGCCGTTGGTGGTTTCGGGTCCTCTGCCACAGACGGGCCGCGTCATGGTCAAGGATGAGAACCTATGCGTGCACTGTGGACTGTGCGCAGAGCGCTGCCCGACGGCGGCCTGGGATATGCAAAAGTCTACCATTCATTGGCCGCACGCCGGAGACGGTGAACCCGCATGTCACGCAAAGCAACGCCAGAGCGCGTAAACGATTTCGTCATCAAGATCGGCACGGTCAACGGCACGGGCTCGGCCAGCGCCAATGGCCTGTTGATGAAAGCTGTGTTCCGGAGCGGTGTGCCGGTGGTGGGGAAAAATTACTTCCCCTCCAACATTCAGGGGATGCCGACCTGGTACGAGATTCGCGTCACCCGTGACGGCTACCGGGGACGGGCCGGACAGGTGGACATCATGGTGGCGCTCAACCCGGAAACCTATGCGCGCGATTTGCAGGAGGTGGTCTCCGGGGGCTACTTCCTCTACGACTCCACCTGGCCGCGCCCGGCACTGCTCCAGCGCGATGACATCACCGTACTGGGTGTGCCGCTGGCGCGCCTGTGCAACGAGAATTTTCAGGGCGTGCGCACGCGCATCCTGATGAAGAATATTTGCTATGCCGGGGCGCTGGCCGCGCTGTGTGACCTGGATCTGGATGTAATCCGCGGCTTGCTGGCCGAGACCTACGCCAAGAAGCCGGCCCTGGTGGACAGCAACATGAAGGCGATTCAGCTCGGCTACGATTACGCCAAGCAGCAGTTCAGCTGCCCATTGCCCCTGCGGGTGGCGAAGCTCGCGGCCACGGGCGGGCAGATCATTATCGACGGCAATACGGCGGCTGGGTTGGGCTGCGTATACGCCGGCGCGACGGTGGGGGCCTGGTACCCGATTACTCCGTCCACTTCATTGATGGATGCGTTCAAGAACTTCGGTGATCGACTGCGGGTGGACCCACAGACGAAGCGTAAGAATTTCATCATGATTCAGGCCGAGGACGAGCTGGCTTCAATCGGCATGGTGATCGGTGCCAATTGGAATGGGGCACGGGCTTTTACCGCGACCTCAGGGCCTGGCATCTCACTGATGCAGGAGTTCATTGGACTCGCCTACTACACCGAGACGCCGGCCGTGATTTTCGATGTTCAGCGCGTCGGGCCGTCCACCGGCATGCCCACGCGCACCCAGCAATGCGATATTCGCTCGGCCGCGTACGCCTCCCACGGCGATACGCGCCAAGTGTGCCTGTACCCGGCCAATCCAGAGGAGTGCTTTCACTTCGCGGCCACCGCTTTCGATCTGGCGGAGCGGCTGCAGACGCCGGTGCTGGTGCTCTCAGACCTGGATATCGGCATGAACGATTGGATGTGCCCGGAATTCACCTGGGATGAGAGCTACGTACCCGACCGCGGCAAAGTTCTGGACGCGGAAGCGCTCGCGAAAGTGGACAAATTCTGGCGCTACTACGATCACGACGACGACGGCATCCCGCAGCGCACGCTCCCCGGCACCAGCGCCAAGGGCGCGTATTTTGCGCGCGGCTCGGGACACAATCAGTACGGGGGCTACACGGAAGATTCTCGCGACTATCAGGTGGTGGTGGATCGGTTGCGCAAGAAGTGGTTGACGGCGGCGCACATGGTGCCGCGCGCGGTGATTGAACCTGCGGCGGGCGCGGGTGGCGCTGCGGGCGGCGTCGGCAACGAGCTGGCGATCGTCACGCTCGGGAGCGGCGATGCGCCGGTGCGCGAGGCGATTGACCGATTGCGCGCGCAGGGCGTGCAGCTTGACTATATGCGGGTGCGCGGTTTCCCCTTTGGCGATGAAGTGGAAGCGTTTTTGAATGCGCACAAGACGAATTTCATCGTGGAACAGAACCGCGACGCACAGTTGCGTGCCTTGCTGACCTTGGAAACCGGAGTCGAAAAGAGTCGGCTGCGCTCGATTCTGCATTACAACGGCATGCCTTTGGCCGCCGGCTACGTGGTGGACGGCGTGATGTCGGCGGTGCAGGATCACGCACGCCCGGCCGCGCAGCTCGTTCGCTGAGGGATCAGACCATGACATTCATGACTAAGCCTAAGGTGGCGCACCCGGAACTGCCACGCAATGCACTGGGATTGACGCGTCGCAATTACGAGGGCGCCAATTCCACGCTGTGCGCCGGCTGTGGTCACGACTCGATCACGGCGGCGATTGTCGAGGCCTGCTGGGCCAATGACCTGGAGCCGCAGAATCTGGTGAAGCTCTCCGGCATTGGCTGCTCCTCCAAGACCACGGCTTATTTCGTCAGCGGCGCGCACGGCTTCAATTCGGTACACGGACGCATGCCGTCGGTGGCCACGGGGGCCAACGCCGCCAATCGGCGCCTGCACTATATCGGCGTGTCGGGGGATGGCGATACCCTGTCGATCGGCCTGGGTCAATTCATCCACGCGATTCGCCGCAATCTCAACATGACGTATATCATCGAGAACAACGGCGTGTACGGGCTCACCAAGGGGCAGTTCTCGGCCTCGGCTGACGTGGGTTCGACCGCGAAGAAGGGCGAGGTCAACAATCAGCCGCCCATCGATCCGGTGCAGCTGGCGCTGACCCTGGGCGCGTCCTTCGTGGGGCGCAGCTTCTCGGGTGACAAGGGCCAGCTGGTGCCATTGATTCGCGCCGGGATGCATCATCCGGGCTTCGCGCTCATCGACGTGATTTCCCCCTGCGTGACCTTTAATGACCACGAGGGCTCCACGCGCAGCTACGCCTACACGCGCGAGCACTACGAAGAGGCGGTGCACACCGACTTTGTGCCACCTAGTGGTGAGATCAGCGTCGCGTATGCGGCCGGTGAAGCCCAGCCCGTGACCATGCACGATGGCAGTCGCATCGTGCTGCGCAAGGTCGACAGCGACTACGATCCCACCGATAGGGGCGCGGCGCTGGCGCGGATACGGGAGCGTTTGCGGGTGGGGGAATACCTGACTGGGTTACTGCATATCAGTGCGAGCCAGGCAGAGTTCCATGAACTTAACGGAACGCCGGATGAGCCGTTGAACCAGATTCCCTATGCCAGGCTCAATCCGGGACCGGCGGCGTTGGCCAAGGTGCTGGCGCGCTACAAGTGATTGGGGCTGGACGACCAGAGGGCCGCGCATGGCGCGCTGCTGGCTCACTTCGTTGCCGCCGGTTTGCACACAACGCGCCCAAGCCATAGACTCCCCGCCGGGAAATTTCAGCAATTAGGAGAGCATAGGTGGGAAAAGGTGACCGTAAGACGCGCCGTGGCAAGATTTACGCCGGTTCATTCGGTAAATCCCGCCCCAAGGATCCTTCCAAGAAGAAGAAAGCTGCCGCCAAGAAGACCACCCGGCGCTAGGGGCGCGCTCGCCCCTTATTGGCAGCTTCCAGGGGCCCGTTGCCGCCCGGCTCGCGGCCGCGCTATAGTCGCCCCGCAAGAACAATAATCCTGAAACACTCAGGACCAACAACTTCAAGGGGCGGGACATGAAGCAGTTCATAGCTGAACTCATCGGTACTTTCATTCTGGTGTTCTTTGCTTGCGGTACGGCGGTGATCGCCGGCGGGCAGGTGGGCGTACTGGGCATAGCCTTGGCCTTCGGGCTGGCGTTGATCGCGGCAGCCTATGGAATCGGGTCCATCTCGGGCGCGCACATTAATCCGGCGGTGAGCTTAGGGTGCTTTGTGGCGGGCCGATTGTCGGCGCAGAAGCTGCTGCTCTATGTCATCGCCCAGTGTCTCGGCGCCATCATCGCCGCCTGGCTGCTCGCCATGGTGGCCAAGGGTGCACTGGCCGGCTACGACGTGGCCACGGCCGGTCTCGCCCACAATGGCTGGGGCGGCGGGTACGGCGGCGGTTACAGCCAGCAGGCGGCGTTCCTGTTCGAAGTGATCGCGACATTCATTTTCGTGCTGGTGATCCTGGGTGCTACCGGACGTCAGGCGCATCCGGCCGTTGCCGGGTTGGCCATCGGCCTCACGCTCACGGTGATTCACCTGGTGGGGATTCGCATCGACGGCACATCGGTGAATCCGGCGCGCTCGCTGGGGCCCGCACTGATGGTGGGCGGTACGGCACTCTCGCAGCTGTGGCTGTTTGTCGTGGCGCCACTCCTGGGTGGGGCAGCGGCGGGCCTGGTCACACGCCTGGGCATCATCCAGACCGACCAGAGCTGAAGTAAGGCGGCCCGCGGACCCTGAGCCGTTACAGGATGTAGCGGCTCAGGTCTTCATCCTTGGCCAGATTCCCGAGGTGCGCGTCCACATAGGCGGCATCGACCCGCAACGCGGTGCTGGGATTTTCGCTGGCGTCGAAGGAGACAGATTCGAGGAGCCGCTCCATCACTGTGTGCAGGCGGCGCGCGCCGATGTTCTCGGTGCGCTCATTCACGTGATGGGCAATCTCGGCAATGCGCTGCACGCCATCAACGCTGAATTCCAGCGCCACGCTCTCGGTGTCCAGGAGCGCCCGGTACTGTGAAGTCAGTGAGGCGTCAGGTTCAGTGAGAATGCGCACGAAATCCTCGACTTTGAGCGAATCGAGCTCGACGCGGATGGGGAAGCGGCCCTGCAGTTCCGGTATCAGGTCCGAGGGCTTGGACATGTGAAAGGCGCCCGAGGCGATGAACAGCACGTGATCGGTCTTGAGCGTGCCGTACTTGGTCGACACGGTGCAGCCTTCCACCAGCGGCAGCAGATCGCGCTGCACGCCCTCGCGTGAAACGTCGGCGCCAAGGGTCTCCTGGCGGCGGCAGATCTTGTCGATCTCATCGATGAAGACAATGCCGTTCTGCTCCGCGTTCGCCAGCGCGCGGGCTTTCAGCTCCTCCTCATTGACGAGTTTGCCGGCCTCCTCGTCGATCAACAGCTTGAGGGCCTCGCGTACTTTCAAGCGGCGCGGGCGGCTGCGCGCCCCGCCGAGATTTTGAAACATCGACTGCAACTGCTGCTGCATCTCCTCCATACCGGGCGGCGCCATGATTTCAACGCCGGCCGCGAGCGCACGCACTTCGACTTCAATCTCGCGCTCGTCCAGCTCGCCACGCTCGAGCATGGCGCGAAACTTCTGGCGCGTGTCCGCATCGCGTGGCTGGGCGGGTTCATCGGTGGAAAAGCCCATCATCTTGGGCTTAGGGAGTAATGCATCCAGTACCCGCTCTTTGGCGGCCTGCTGGGCCGGCTCGCGTACCCGCGTCACCTCCTGTTCGCGGGTCATCTTCACGGCGACCTCAGCCAGCTCCTTGATGATGGAGTCGACTTCGCGGCCGACGTACCCGACTTCGGTGAATTTGGTGGCCTCCACCTTGACGAAGGGCGCACCGGCCAGACGCGCCAGACGGCGAGCGATTTCAGTCTTGCCGCAGCCCGTGGGGCCGATCATCAGGATATTCTTCGGCGTGATCTCCTGGCGCAACGGCTCACTGACCTGCATGCGCCGCCAGCGATTGCGCAGCGCAATGGCCACGGCGCGCTTGGCGGCGCCCTGGCCGACGATGTGCTTATCCAATTCCTGGACGATCTGTTGCGGGGTCACGGATTGAGCTCCTCGATGATCAAATTGCGATTCGTGTAGATGCACACGTCCGCCGCAATTCCCATGGAGCGCTCGACGATGGCGCGGGCGCTAAGCTCAGTGCTCTCCAGGAGCGCGCGCGCCGCGGACTGGGCGTAGGGCCCGCCCGAACCGATGGCGGCCAGATCGTACTCGGGTTCGATGACATCGCCGTTCCCGGAGATGACGAATAAGCTGCCCGGATCACCTACTAGCAATAAGGCCTCGAGTCGACGCAGGTATCGGTCCGAGCGCCAATCCTTGGCCAGCTCGATGGCCGCGCGAGTCAGGTTGCCGAACTTCTCCAACTTGCCCTCGAAGCGTTCGAACAGAGTAAAAGCGTCGGCGGTGCCGCCGGCGAATCCCGCCAGCACCTTGCCGTTGGCCAGGCGCCGAACTTTACGGGCGTTGGACTTCATCACCGTATTGCCGAGCGTGACCTGCCCGTCGCCGCCAAGCGCAATGGCGCCATTGCGGCGCACCGCCAGAATGGTGGTGGAATGCGGGTCGAAACCGTGTGTCATAGGGAATACACCCTTAACGATCAGTAGCTTAAGTCCTCGCCAGCTAACCGCGCCGGCGGGCACGCGGATGCGAACTCTCGTAGGTGCGGGCGAGATGCTGAAAATCAAGGTGGGTGTAGATCTGCGTGGTACTGATGCTGGCATGACCGAGCAGCTCCTGCACGGCGCGCAGGTCGCGGCTGGACTCGAGCAGGTGCGTGGCAAAGGAATGGCGGAACAGATGCGGATGCACGTGAGAGGCCAGGCCTTGGCTACGAGCGCAGCGTGCCACCAGGAGCTGTACGCTGCGGGCCCCCAGGCGAGTGCCGCGCTGATTGACGAACACGGCCGACTCGGCCGCGCCAGCCATACTCGGCCGCTCGCCGATCCAGCGCCGCAGCGCCGTCACCGCGCGGGCACCCACGGGAACGATGCGCGCCTTGCTGCCCTTGCCGAGCACGCGCACCGTACGGTCCTCAAGATTCAGGTCGCGCGAATTCAAGCCCACCAGTTCCGCCAACCGCAGCCCCGAGGAGTAAAACAGCTCCATGATGCTCAAGTCGCGGGCCTGCACGGCCGTGGTCGGCGTAATGCTCAAAAGTCGGCCCATCTGGTCGACATCGAGGGTGTCGGGCAGGTGTTTGTCGGCTTTGGGCGCACTGATTCCGAGCGCCGGATTGTGGGTGGTGAGCCCCTCGCGGATCAGAAACCCGAAGAATGTGCGCAGCGCCGATAACCGGCGTTGCACGCTGCGCGGCTTCAAGCCGCCGGCATGACTGCGGGCGGCGAATCGGCGCACCGCCGGGCCGTCCACCCGTGTCCAGACCTCCAGGTCCTGTGCCTGACACCAGGCGGAAAACGCGCTCAACTCATGGGCGTAAGCCGCCACTGTGTGAGGCGAGAGGCGGCGCTCGAGCTTGACGTGGGCCAAGAATCGCTCGACCCAGGCGGCGGGTGAGGCCATGGGCTTAACGTCGGTATCAAGGCCGCGCGAGCGCGTCGGCGATCAGTTCAGCCATGCGTGAGAGAAACTCGGTGCTCATGCCGGGGTGGAATCGATCCCGATCGGTACTGCCCAGCGCCAGCAGGCCCGCGGGCGCCATACTGGTCAGCGGAATCAACGCCACCGATCCGATCCCGACCGCCTCGCTGCCAAACAGAAAATCACGCTGGCTGTCGCGCACCTGCCCGCAGCGCGGGCGCGCCGCGTTGAACAGCGATTCGAAACTCCTGAAAGTGGCATCATCCGGCGGAACGTGACGCAGGAAACGCGTCGGCAAGTCCTCGCCCGCGCCGCCCGGCAGCACCAGCACTGCGTTATAGGCGTCGAAGTCCTCGCGCAAACTGGCCTCGATCTGCGTCAATGCCTGCGCACGGCTGGTGGTGCGCAGGAGCCGACGCGTGAAGCGATGAATCTTGTCGGCCAGCACATCGTTGGCGCGTGCCACGCGGACAAATTCTGCCAGCTGCTGTTCCAGCGCAGCGTGCTTCTCCCGCAGCACTTCCACCTGTCGCTCGATCAGCGAGATCGTCGTGCCATTGCGCGGATGCTGAAGACGCAGGCGCGTCAATAGCTGCGGGTGACGATCGAACAGGTCCGGATGCTGCTGCAGGTATTGAGCGATGGCGTGTTCGTCGATGGCCTCGCTGCTCAAGCCCTGCGCGCTGATGCTCGTCATCCTGGGGTTTCCTCCAAATCTAAATTTCAACTTCGCCGGTAAAGGCCAGCACCGCAGGTCCGCTGAGCCACACGCTCTGCGCCCCACCCTCCCAGTGTACGCCGAGCCGACCGCCCGGAACATGGACCTCTACCTCGCTGGCCAGGAGGCCGAGCTGACGACCCACGGCGACGGCGGCGCACGCGCCGGTACCGCAGGCCAGGGTCTCGCCCGCACCACGCTCGTAGACACGCAGGCGAATGTGGGCAGCATCGAGCACCTGCATGAAGCCCACGTTCACCGCCTTGGGAAAATGCGGATCGCTCTGCAGCGCCGCACCGATGCGCTCGACCGGCGCACTTTCCACCGCGCTTACCCGCACGACGGCATGAGGGTTGCCCATCGAGACCGCGCCAAACTCCACATTTTCGCCCGCCACCGACAGTGTGTAAGTGGCCTCGGCACAGCTGGCCACGAAGGGCAATGCGGCGGGTGCAAAATTGGGCGCCCCCATGTCCACAGACACGCCGCCATCCCCGAGCACCCGGCCGTGTATCAGGCCGGCACCGGTTTCAAGGCTAACCGCCCCATCACGGGTCTGGCCCCGCAGGTGCAGCAACTTGACGGCACAGCGGGCGCCGTTCCCACTCTGCTCGGCCTCGCTCCCGTCGGCGTTGAATATGCGATACGCGCCGTCGGCGCCGGGGCGCTGCGGTCGGTCAAAAACCACGGCCTGGTCGAACCCTATGCCGCGATGCCGGTCAGCCAGCTGGCGCCACTGCGGCAGCGAAGGGAGTGGTGCGCCCACCACGCGATCGAACAACACGAAATCATTGCCCAGGCCGTGCATTTTCCAAAACGCGATGCGCATGGACGGGAGAATACCTCAAGTCGCGAGGCGTCCATTCCTTCCCATCAGCTGGATCCCATCAGCTGGCGGGAGTTCGGTCGCCCAGTACCTGCACGAAGCGCGCGCGCTCGATATTGCCGCCCGTAAGTATTACGGCCACCTGCTTGTCGGCCCACTGCCGCCGCTCTTGCAGAAGTGCCGCCAGTGGAGCCGCCCCCGCGCCTTCCGCCAGCTGATGAATATCGTCAAAGTAAATGCGCATCGCTTCAGCTATGGCATCCTCGCCCACTTGCACAATGCGCGCCGCGCCTCGGCAAATGGTGGCGATAGCTTCCGCGTTGGGCTCGCGAGTGGCCAATCCGTCAGCGAAAGTGCGCGCGCTGGGGGCCGCAACCGCGTGACCGGCGGCGAACGATTGCGCGGTGGCCGGCGCTCCGGCAGCCCCAACGCCGACAATTGCCGTCTTCAGGCCCAGCAGATCCCGCGCACTGATCAGCGCCGATATGCCCGAACCCATGCCGACGCCCACGTACACCACATCCAGGTGCGGGAGCGCCTGAAACAGTTCGAGCGCGCAGCTGGCTACCCCGGCGACCAGATCGCGATGGAACGATGGAACGAAGTGCCAGCCCGCCGCGGCCGCCACTCTCTGCGCTTCGTGTTTGGCCTCGTCAAAGTCAGCCCCAAATTCCACCACCGTGGCGCCCCACGCGGCGATGGCCGCATTCTGGTCGGGAGAATTGCCGCGCGGCACGTAGATGGTGGCCGCCAGACCCGCTCGCGCCGCGGCAAAGGCGATCGATTGACCGTGGTTGCCACGCGTGGCGGTAACTACCGCGCTCACCTCCGTATCGGCGCCCTTGAGCCGCTCCATGTACACAATGCCGCCACGCACCTTGAAGGCGCCGGTGGGCGTGTGGTTCTCGTGCTTCACCCACACCGTGCAGCCGGCGCGTCGACTCAAGCGGGGCCACGCGTATTGCGGTGTGGCGGGCAGTACCCGGTGCACCAGTTCGGCGGCCTGTTGCAGTTCGGCTAGGTCAAAAACAGGTTCGCGTGACGCCAAGTGTTTGCTCCAAGCAGGCAGTCGCGGCTAGAGTTTAAAGCGCTCGCGCAACTCTCCGGCCAGCCGCCGACTCACGTCAAGGCGTGTGCCAATGGTGCGCAGCACAACCTGATAATGGCCGGCGGCGTCGCGCTCGATTGCCGTCAGGCTGTGGATACTGACCAGCGAATTGCGATGCACGCGGACGAACCGTTGCGAAAATTCCTCTTCAAGGGCCCGTAGCGTGTCTTCGATCAGGTCGCTCCCGCCGGTATGGCGCACCAACGTGTACTTCTGATCGGCGGCGAAGTAGTAAATCTCCGGCACCGCGATGAGCCGCACCTGGTCTCCTAAGCGTGCGGCAACATGGGTGCGGGCCGCCTGCGTTGGGTCGGCACTGGCCAGCTGCAGAAGCTGTGCGCTGGCCAGGCGTGCGCCGGCCAATCGAGCTGCACGTTGCAGAGCGTCGCTCAGTTTCTCGGCTCGCACGGGCTTGAGCAGGTAGCCGACGGCATGGGCCTCAAAAGCCTCCACAGCGTAGGCGTCGTAGGCGGTGGTGAATATTACGGCGGGCATACGCGCAAACAGCGCCAGATGGCGTGCCACCTCCAGACCGTTCATGCCCGGCATGCGCACATCCAACAGCACGACATCGGGATGGAGTTCACCGGCGAGACGCACAGCCTCATCCCCCGTTGCGGCTTCGCCGACCACAAGCAGTCCGGCAAACTCCTCCAGCAGGTGCCGCAGGCGCTGGCGCGCCGGTGCTTCATCGTCGACGATCAGTACGCGCTGCAAAGCGCTCGGGGAGGGCACGGCAGGCACTTCAAAAGGCGCCGTCACGTCGTGTCGCTTCGACGTAGGGGAAACGCAAGCGCACAATGTATTCGTCGCCGACGCGACTGGCTTCGACGGCGGATCGGCCAGGGTACAACAGCGCAAGCCGTTCACTGATGTTGGCCAGCGCCATTCGATTGCCGCTCTGCGCGGCATCGCCGGCTTGGGGGAGCGGATTGCGCACCGTCAGGCCGATCATGTTGGCATCTAGCGCGCCACTGACGGTAACGACACCGCCGGCTGGCCGTGGCTCGATGCCGTGGTAAATGGCGTTCTCGAGCAACGGCTGCATCAGCAGGCCGGGAACCTGCGCACGCATTGGTAAGTCGGCCACGTCCCAGATGACTTGCAGGCGCTCACCGAGTCGCAATTGCTCAATACGCTGATAGATGCGCGCCACCTCAAGCTCCTCCTTGAGGGTAATGCTGCTGCGCTGCTCGCTCAAATTGGCGCGGAACAGATCGGCTAAGTCCTGTACAGCTTCCTCGGCCTGTGCGGGGTTGCTGCGTGTCAGGGCCGCGATGGTGTTCATGCTATTGAAGAGAAAATGAGGCCGAATTCGTGCCTGCAGAGCGCGCACGCGCGCGCGCGCTTGCAATTCAACGTTGCGGCGCCATTCTCCCGTCACATAAAAATATCGCAGTGCCAGCGCGCTAACGATGCCGCCGATGCTCAAATTGGCCAAATAAAAGCGCCATGGTTCCTCCGGCAGCAGCAAGTTACTAGCGCGCGGTCCGAACAGAACGCTTCCGCCCAGCAGCACGACCCCGGCTGAAACCATGGCAATGACACTCAGCATGGCGCCGAACGCGAACAGGCTCGCGCTGCTAAGCGGCAAGGCGGCGAGCCGCCGCCGCAACAAACACAGGACGGCCGCGCAGCCGAGGCCCGTCCACAGCAGAAACAGCGCGCTGCGAGCCAGATCCAGCCAGAAGCTGAGCGCCAGATTTTGCCTGGCAATAGTCAATACGACAGCGGTGAGCGTCACAATCAGCACCACTGCCAGGACCGCACGCGAGGCACAAAAATCCGGAAGATTGAGCGAGGGTGTAGTGTCGGCGTCGCGCGGCGTGGCGTCAGCTACCGGCACGAATGGCTCGTCAGTCATGACCCATTGGCACCTGTGTCTTGCGAGGCCAGGTTCGAAGGCGCGAACTGCGCCGACTTGAGGCGAAACAGGGCCGAAATATCCTCGTCGCCAAACCCAAGCGCGATCAATCGTGCGTAATCGCGCAACGCGGCTTCGACTACCGACAGCTCGGCGCCGGCGTTGTGCGCCATGGCTCGACAGATCTTCAGATCCTTCTCATGCAGGCGCACGCGAAAGCCGGCTGGGTAGGCACCACGTTGCATGAAGGGTCCGCGATTGGCCAGATACCAACTGGCGCCCGCGCCCTGGCTTAAGGTCGCAATAACCTTACCCAGCGCCAGGCCTTGGGAGGACGCGAACGCCAGTCCCTCGGCCACCGCACTGATGATGCCGGCCACCATGATTTGATTGGTGGCCTTGGCCGCCTGGCCGGCGCCCTGCGCGCCGAAGTGCGTGATGGTTTTCCCCAGCGCCCTCAATAGCGGCTGCGCACGTTCAAAGGCGGCGTCCGCTCCACCCACCATGATTGCCAGTGTCGCCCGCGCGGCTCCCTCAACGCCGCCGCTGACCGGTGCGTCCAGAAAATCCGCTCCATGAGCCCTGATCTTGGAGCCGGCCGCGCGCGCCGTATCGGCGCTCACCGTTGAACAGTCAATTACCAGCAGGCCCGGGCGCAATGCCGGCGCCAGCGCGTCGACCACCGCCATCACGTCCGGGTCGGCAGAGACGCACATCACCACGGCGTCGCAGTCGCGGGCGAGGCTGGCAGGATCCGCGGCCGCCGTGATTTGCAATTCCGCGGCCGTGGCGTCAGCTGTGGCGGCGGTGCGGTTCCAGACGCCGACCAGCCAGCCGGCGCGGTGCAGATTGCGCGCCATGGGCACACCCATGGCGCCCAGTCCTAAAAATCCAGTACGCATCGGGGAAACGCCCTAATCCTCCTCGGTCGGGCGCTTAATGTAGCAGGAGTAGCGCTTAAGCTGAGCGCCGCCCCGAACTCAGCCGGGGGCTGGGTTGTCGGTGGGCGCTTTGCCGCAGGTCTGAGTCACTTCGAGCCGCGCGTTCATGCGCATCTGGTCGGCCTCAGCATCCGACAGGTATTCGCGTTCGCCATCCTTACCCGTACGGTAAATACGGCGCGCTTCAATGGACTTCTGGTACTTCTCCTGGGCCTGCTTGCACTGGTCGGCGCGCGCCGCGCCCACATCCTTTTGCACCGCCCGACGTGCAGCCTCCTGGGCCAGTCGATCATTGGCGGCGTTGTCGGCAGGGGCCGTACTCGGAGACTTATCGGCCGCGGGCGTGGCCGTCCCAAAGGCATTGTTGCTGGTGCCGCTGTTGGACACGTGCACCGCGACGGAACCGGGGGTGGGGCGGTCGCTGCAATCGCGACCCTGATTGTTGCAATAGATATCCGCAGCGCTGGCGGCACCCATCGCGCCAGCCAGCAGGCTCAGCATCAACGCAGTCAAATGACGCATTCTGGTCTCCAAAATCCCACGGGCAAGCGGCCCCATTGGCTAGCGTTCCATCGGAGAGTATCAGCGTTGCGCCCGTCCGCAAAGGTGAACCCGGTCACAAAAAAACCCCGACAGCGTGGTCGCGCTGCCGGGGTTGCCTGGTTGACAGTAGCTTAAGGCTACTTAATCCTTAAAGGTCATTCGACATGCTCACCGTGCAGAGCAATGTCCAGGCCCTCACGCTCTTCGTCCGGCGTGACCCGCAGGCCGATGGTCATGTCGATGACCTTGAGGATGATCACGCTGGCGACGAAGCCGTAGATCAGCGTGGTAAGGACGCCCTTGAGCTGAATCAGTACCGAGCCGTCCGAGCCACTGATCTCCTTGCTGACCAGCGCGCCGGTGAGCAGAGCGCCGATGATGCCGCCGACGCAGTGCACGCCAAAGGCGTCGAGAGAGTCGTCGTATCCCATGGCCTTCTTGAGCGTCGTGGAAGCGAAGTAGCACAGCACCCCGGCCGCGATGCCGATGATGACGGCGCCGTTGGGTGCGACAAAGCCCGAGGCCGGCGTAATGGCCACCAGGCCGGCGACGGCACCCGAGGCGATGCCCAGCACACTGGGCTTACCCTTGGTGACCCACTCCGTGAACATCCAGGAGAGGGCGGCCACTGCGGTGGCGATCTGCGTGACCGTAAAGGCCATGCCCGCACGACCGTCAGAGGTGTTGGCTGAACCCGCGTTGAAGCCGAACCAGCCCACCCACAGGAGCGAGGCGCCGATGACCGTCAACGTCAGGTTGTGCGGAGCCATGGACTCCTTGCCGAAGCCCTGGCGTTTACCCAGCATCAACGCCGTGGCCAAACCGGCAATACCCGCGTTGATATGCACCACGGTGCCGCCGGCGAAGTCCAGCACGCCGCGGCTGGCCAGGTAACCCGAGGGTTCCCACACCATGTGCGCAATCGGGCAGTACACCACCAGCAACCAGATGCCCATGAACCAAAGCATGGCCGAGAATTTCATGCGCTCGGCGAATGAGCCGCAAATCAGTGCGGGTGTGATGATGGCGAAGGTCAATTGAAACATCGCAAACACCGTCTCGGGGATGGTGCTGGCGATATGAGAGACGCTGGTTTTTCCCGCATCGTGCAGATACCTGACACCATCGAGCAGCGAGTGGCCGAATCCGCCGATGAACGGGCCGCTCCCTGGTGTAAAGGCTATCGAGTACCCCACCAACCACCACAGCACGGTGACCAGACAGGTAATGGCGAAGCTCTGCATGAGGGTGGCGAGGACGTTCTTCTTGCGGACCATGCCGCCGTAGAACAGCGCCAGACCCGGTATGGTCATCAAGAGCACCAGGGCCGTGGACGTGAGCATCCAGGCGGTGTCGCCTGAATTGATCTTGTCGTTGGTGACTTGGAAGGGCTCGGTGGGGGCCGGCGCGGCCGGAGCCGCTGCGGCCGGAGCGGCTGCAGCCGGTGCCGTGGCGTCTGCGGGGGCCGCGGGTGTAGCCGCAGCTGGGGCCGCCGCCGCAGGAGCCGTCGCCGGGGCGGCCTCGTCAGCACGCGCGGTGGGCGCATGCAGTGGCGCGAGCGCCAGCAGCAGGTAGGCGAACGCTCCCGCCCACACGCGTGTGTGCAGCGGGCGACTTTGACTCAACACTTCAATGCGCATACGTGCGACTCCCAGCTTTTTTAGATTCATGTGGCAGGTTTCAGGTGGCGGCCATACCGGTCTCACCGGTACGAATTCGAATGGTCTGATCGAGCGGACCCACCAGGATGCGGCCGTCTCCGGGCCGACCGGTGCGCGATACGTTGGCGATCGCCTCCAGTACCGGCTCGGTGAGCGCGCCGTCGATGGCAATCTCGACTTTGGTGCGCGCTCCGAACTCCAGCTCATGCACCTCAGTCACGGTGACGCCCTGCACGCCCAGTTGGGCAATCGCATTGCGCAGATCGTCCAGCTTGAAAGGCCGGACCACCGCCGTGATCATTTTCATGTTGGGCATTTTTCAACGAACAGACCCTGAATCTCGTATTCCGATGACAGGACGGTGCGCGTATCCTTTGGCTTCCCTCGGGATGGCGCTGTTGCCTAATTGCAGAATCCGTGCCACGGGCATTAGCCGAAAATGCGGCCCTTGCCAGTAGTGAAGGTCGGGGTGGATGCACCATTCTGGGGGAGTCTCGCGCGGCACTGCGCGATTTCGGGGCAACGCCCGCGCCCGGTGGGGCAGGGGAGTTTTGGAGCGGCTATGGATAATCCGAGAATGGACGAATTGGCACGGCGTTTTGCGGCGGGGTTACCCCAGGCACTGGGCGCGCTGCGCCAGGACGTCGAAAATAATTTCCGCGCGGTAGTCCAAAGTGCCGCGGGCCGGCTCGATCTGACCTCGCGCGCCGAGTTCGACGTTCAAGCCAAGGTGCTCGAACGCGCCCTCAAGCGCCTGGCTGAGCTCGAAGCTCGCCTCAAGACCATGGAGGAGAGCCTGTCGAGACTGCAAGGTAAGCACGCCTCGTCGGATTGATGTGAGCGTTGCCCAGGTACCCAGCCGCGCACAGTTGGGACTGGATGCGCCCTTGGTACAAATCGAGGCGCATTTGGGCAGTGGCCTGCCGGGCTTCTCGATTGTCGGGCTGCCGGCGCTGGTGGTGCGGGAGAGTCGGGAGCGCGTTCGATCCGCCATTCTGAACGCCGGCTACGAGTTTCCGCACGGGCGAATTACCGTAAATCTCGCACCGGTGGAACTGGCGAAGGAGGGCGGGCGCTTCGACTTGCCCATCGCGCTGGCGCTGCTGATCGCCGGAGGGCAGATCAAGCCCGCACTTCACCCCCCGCCGGAGTGTTACGGCGAGTTGGGTCTCAGCGGTGAGCTGCGGCCCGTGCGCGGACTGTTGATGGCCGCCGTACATGCCGCCCGCGCCGGCCACGAGTTGGTGGTGCCGGCGGCAGACCTGGCCGAGGTGCGCCTGGCGCGACACAGGAGAGCCCATGGCTTTCGAGATCTGCGCGCCGTGTGCGAGTTCTTGTCCAGGCACACCGCAATCGACGGCGACGCTTCCGCATCCAACTACGCTGAAGAGGAACCTGCGTTTGTATCATATACGGGTCAATATGCATCTCTGGACGATGTAAAGGGTCAAGGGCGCGCTAAAAGAACCCTAGCGATTGCTGCGGCTGGCGGGCACAGCCTGCTGATGGTAGGGCCACCCGGAAGTGGGAAAAGCATGCTGGCCACCCGGCTGGTATCGCTGTTGCCCGCGCTCACCGAAACCGAGGCCATGGAAGTAGCCGGCATTGCTTCGATGGGACCGGAGGGATTCGATCCCGCGTCGTGGGGACAGCGTCCATTTCGCGCCCCGCATCACACGGCATCCGCGAACGCCATTGTCGGCGGGGGAGCGCGCCTGCAGGCTGGAGAGATCAGCCTCGCGCATCACGGGGTGTTGTTCCTGGACGAGCTGCCCGAGTATGACCGACGGGTGCTGGAAGCGCTGCGCGAACCCCTGGAAGCGGGCGCGATCACCCTGTCGCGCACTTCCGGTCGCCTGTCCCTTCCTGCGCAGTTTCAGCTGGTTGCCGCCATGAACCCCTGCCCCTGTGGGTACCAGGGCGACACGCAACGCGAATGTCGCTGCGGGCCGCGCCGAATCCTACGTTACCGCGAGCGAATCTCGGGGCCGCTGCTGGACCGTATCGATGTACAGATCGAAGTGCTGCGGGTAGCGCTGCCGGCATTGACCCTCGCTGGCTCGGCTGAGAGGCGTTGCAACAAATCGGAGCGTAGTGAGGGTGCTGCTCGGGTCACCCAGTCGGTGCGCGAGGCGCGAATCCGGCAGCTGCGGCGCCAGGGGGTCTGCAACGCGCGGCTCGACGCCGCCGGGTTGGCCGCCCATTGCTTACTGGACCGGAAAGCGCAGGAGCTGCTGGCGCGAGTGGGCGAGACCCTGACGATTACCGCGCGCGGCTACCACCGCCTGCTGAAGGTCAGTCGCACGATAGCCGATATGGCGGAGGCGGAGTCAATCACCGCCACACACCTTGCCGAGGCCGCATCGCTCCGGCCCACATGGCCGGCCACCGTGACAGCCTGAAGTACGCTTTTCGCCAGCCGGCGGTGGTTCGCTGCGCGAGCCTTCGGTGGACGGGACTTGCAGCCTATTGGCCCTTGGACACCATGAAATCCACGCCCTGCTTGATCAGATCATCCGTCAAGTCCGTCCGACCGCCCTTGGCCGGCATCACGCCAGCGGTGCCGGTATAGCCCTTGAGCGCGTGTTCGTACAAAGTCGGCTTGCCCTTGGCGATGCGCGGTGCCCAGGCCGCGCGGTCGGCAAACTTTGGCGCCCCGACCAAACCCGTCGCGTGACAGGTCTTGCAGACTGCATCGTAGAGTGCCGGGCCATCTTTCGGCACCGCCAGAGCGATAGCCGCTCCCAGCGCCGGGGTCTCGATTTTGAGGGCGGAATTGTCTCTACCCGCCACCGCCAGGCGCACGAACGGGTGGGTTCGCTCGGCCACGCCGTCCAGGTACTTCGGGTCGGCGTAGGTCTCGGGCACCTGCGTGCGGCCTGCAACCACTCGCGCCAGCACCATGATCAACACGGCGACGATGATCAGCCCACCTATGATGACGCTGAAGGTATTGAAGAAATGAGTATCTTGTTTGCTCACGGTCGATCCAAAGCCCTAAGGCGCAATAGCGATAATTATAGCGACAGCTTCAATGGCGCGCCCGGCGGGATTCGAACCCACGACCTGCAGCTTCGGAGGCTGCCACTCTATCCAGCTGAGCTACGGGCGCAAGGCGCGCAAGATTACCCGAACCTAGACCTCGCCGCGACCCGTGTCGCCCAAGGCGCCAATCGGCGTCACACTCAGCGACGCTTGGCGCTCGCGGCCAAATCGTTGACGATGCTGATCAGGTCACTGGCCTCGCCGCCGGCCATGCCCACATCGGTAACGTACTTGCCGCCCACCACCATCAACGGGACGCCTTCCACTTTGTAGCGGCGCTGCAGATCATCGGCTTTTTGCAGGTTGGTCTGTACCGTGAATGAGTTGTACGCGCTCATGAAATCCGCTTCGCTTATGCCGTGCGCCTTGGCGAATACGACCTCGGCGGCAATGGTGTCGTGCTCATTGCCAGCCGTGAACATGAAATTCTTCTTTTCCTGCATCTCGGCAAAAACGGCACTGTGCAGCGCCTCCTCCTTGCCCAGCGCCTGCAACGCATAGAACAGGCGCGCGTGTGCGCGGTGCACCTCGCCCCAGGTGACGGGGACACGGCGGAATTCAATGTAGGGTGCCTTGTTCTTGCGCCAGCTTTCCAGGTACGGATCAAACGCGTAGCAGTGCGGGCAGCCATACCAGAACATCTCGACCACTTCGATCTTGCCCGGTGCGGCGTCGGTGGTCTGTGCCGGCACCAGCGGCCGATAGTGGGTGCCCGCCACCCATTTGCCGGCCGGCAATTCGGCGCTGGCGGGCAGGGCGGCGATTCGTTCGAGTGCGGATTCATCCCGGTTCGGGCCGTTGGCGGCGTTAGCGGCCTCCGAGGCCACAGTCCGCGTGAGCGTTGCTGCCGGGGTGGCGGACGTGGCGGCTCCAGCGCTGGCCGCGGTCGGGGTCTGGCCCGCAGCGGCACCGGCCAGCGCGGGGGCACCGGCATCACGCGCGCAGGCAGAGAGCATCAGTAGCGCGATGGCCACCAGCGTCAGCGGACTTTTCATTTCAGCGCATGCCCTGGATGTAGGAGGCGAGATTCCGCATGTCCGCCTCGGTCAGGCGCGAGGCAATGGTGTGCATGATTGCGGCATTGTCGCCGCCGGTGCTGACACCCTTGTCATTCTTGGTGTAGCGCACATCGGCGCCGTAGGCGCCGAGCTGCTTGGTCAAGTACACGGACTGCTGGCCGCGCAGCGCCGGGTAGCCTGCCGCGGGATTGCCGCGACCGACGGGGCCATGGCAGGCGGCGCAAGCGGGGATGCCACGGGCCCGATCTCCATCGCGATAGAGCTCTTGGCCAGCCTCCCAGTAGGACGGATCAGCTTCCAAGCCACTGGGAACTTGCATCGCATAATAGGCGGCGACATCCTCGATATCCTGGTCATTCAACGTGGCGGCCATCGGCGGCATCAGGCCCGCCGCAGCGTCGCCAGTCTTGCCCACGCGCTTCCCGTCATGCAGCAAGTGCAGTTGACGCTCCACGTAGGCGGCGTTCTGCCCGGCCAAATTGGGCCACTCGCCATTTACACTGTTGCCATTGGGACCATGGCAGGCGAGGCAGGTGGCGGCCTTGGCGGCGCCGTCAGTGGCCGATCCTTTGGACCAGGAAATCGGCGTGGCCAGTAGAGCGAGGACACAGCAGGCGAGGCGAATATTCACGGGCTTGAATCTCATCCGGTCTGGTGGAGCCGGGAATTGTACACTACGGACATTCTCCCGAGCCGCCCACAGCGCATGAGCGCCCGAGCGCGCCAACCAACCCCGAGCGTACCCCTTGAGCCAGTACCCCACCGCCGCGTTGATACTGAGCGCTGCCCACGAGCGGCAGTTCCCCGAGGATAGCGGAACCGAAGTGGCCTTTGCAGGACGCTCCAATTCAGGCAAGTCCAGCGCCATCAACGCTATAACCGGGCGACGCGCGCTGGCACGTACCAGTAAGACGCCGGGGCGTACGCGTCTGTTGAATTTCTTCCTGCTCGCGCCCGGTTGCCGCATTGTTGATTTGCCCGGCTACGGATATGCCGCGGCCAGTGCCGCTGAAAAGGCCACCTGGGCGCCCATGACCACGGCGCTGGCGCAACGGCGCTCGCTGCGCGGGCTGTTCCTGATGGTGGATGGTCGACGCGGACTGATGGCGGGGGACGAGGGGTTGCTGGATTGGGCCACGGGCGCCGGGTGCGCCATCCATGTGCTGCTGACCAAGTCCGACAAGCTCAAGCGGGCGGAGTCCCGTATCCAGCTTGTCGCCACGCAGCGTCAGTTGGGCGCACGGGCTTCAGTGCAGCTGTTTTCGGCCATGGACGGAACGGGGCTCGAGGATGCACGGCGCCAGTTGCACCATTGGTTCAAGAGCGCCGCGGCCACGGCCGAGTCGTAATGGGTGCTGCGCCGGCATCGGCGGGAGCCACGCGGTAGCTCGCACATTAAACTAAAAGGGCCCCGGTGGTCATTAAATTGGGGGGGGTTGACCACCGGGGCACACAAACCCAGGTCAGGTCTCTTCAGGCCCGGGTTGTCAAGCCCGCTTAGGGAGGGAAGCGGGAAGCGCTTGGGGCGCTTATGGATTAAGAGCGTGCAGCCTCCCCGGCAGTTCCCCAATTCGAGCATTTCATTTGAAAGATATATAGCTGCTAAGGCACTCGCCCAGGGGCTTTAAACCGGCCTCAGTGGGCTTCGTCCCAATTCAGCCCCTGGCCGATGTCGACCTTGAGCGGCACCCGCAGCTGCGCCGCCTCTGCCATCAAGTCGCGCACCCGCAGTGTCGCCGCAGCGACAAAATCTGCACGCACTTCCAGTACCAGTTCGTCGTGAACTTGCATGATCAAGCGCACGGGCACGGCCGGGTCCTGGCACCAGGCATCGACGCTCAGCATGGCGCGCTTGATGATGTCGGCGGCCGTGCCCTGCATGGGCGCGTTGATGGCGCTGCGCTCGGCGTATTGCTGCAGCGGGCGATTGCGCGAATTGATTTCCGGCAGATAAAGCCGGCGTCCAAGTACGGTTTCGACAAAGCCATCGCGCTTGGCGCGCGCACGCGTCTCCTCCATGTACCGGCGTACCCCCGGGTAGCGTTCGAAGTAACGCTCCACGTACTGTGCCGCCGCGCCGCGCTCGATGCCCAGTTGACGAGCCAGGCCGAAGGCCGACATGCCGTAAATCAGGCCAAAATTAATGGCCTTGGCAGATCGACGCTGATCGGTGCTGACTTCGGCCGGCGCCACGGCAAAGACCTCCGCCGCCGTGGCCTGGTGAATATCACGATCGGCCGCGAAGGCGGCCAGGAGCCCCTCGTCCCCCGACAGGTGCGCCATGATGCGCAGCTCAATCTGCGAGTAATCGGCACTGATCAGCACGTGGCCGGGTGGACTGATGAAGGCCTGGCGGATGCGGCGCCCTTCGGTGCTGCGAATCGGAATGTTCTGCAGGTTCGGATCGGTGGAGGACAGTCGACCCGTGGCGGCAATCGCCTGGTGATACGAGGTATGCACCCGTCCGGTGGTGGCATTGATCTGCTCGGGGAGCCGCTCCGTATAGGTGGAGCGCAGTTTGGCCAACGCCCGGTACTCCAGAATAAGTTTGGGCAGTGGGTAGTCGGCGGCCAGTTCCTCGAGCACGTCTTCGGCCGTCGAGGGCTGGCCGGTGGGTGTCTTGCGCAGCACCGGCAATTGCAGGCGCTCGAACAGAATCTGCTGCAGCTGTTTGGGTGATTCCAGATTGAAGTCGGAGCCCGCTTCGCGCTGCGCAGCGAGCGTGAGTTCCTGCAATCGCACCGCCAGCTCCTGGCTTTGCCGGTGCAACATGGCGCGATCGATCAGCACGCCGCCACGCTCCATGCGCTGCAGTACCGGCACCAGGGGCTGCTCCACTTCGCAATACAACGCGGCGAGCTTCGGTAGGGCCTGGAGCTGTGGCCAGAGCGTGCGATGCAGTCGCATGGTTACGTCGGCATCCTCAGCCGAGTATTCGGCCGCCACCTCGACACTCACCTGGTTGAAAGTCAATTGCTTGGCGCCCTTACCGGCCACATCTTCGAAATGAATGGTCTTCAGGCCCAGGTATTTCTCCGCCATCGAGTCCATGTCATGGCGGGTCGCGGTGCTGTTGAGCACGTAGGATTCGAGCATCGTGTCGAAGCGCTGGCCGCGCAGCGCGATGCCGTGATTGGCCAGAATGTGCATGTCGAATTTCAGATGCGCGCCCAGTTTCCCGTGGCGCGGATCTTCCAGCAGCGGGCGCAGCGCCTCGAGCACCCGCGTGCGATCGAGCTGCTCAGGCGCGCCCGTGTAATCGTGCGCCAGTGGCACATAGGCGGCCGTGCCGGCCTCCACGCAGAAGGAGACGCCGACAATCTGTGCCTGCATATAGTCCAGGCCGGTGGTTTCGGTGTCGAAGGCAAACAGCTCGGCCGCACTTAACTGCGCCAGCCAACGCTCGAGCTGCGGCCAGGCACTGATGGTCTCGTAGTGGCGCTGCTGCGGGTCGGGCCGGAGCGGCGGTGAGCTGGGCACAGACGGCGCTGCGGCGCTGGACGGTGTGTCACCCCCGCCGGCGACAGCGGTGCCCCCCGCTGCGCCGCTGCCCGCTGCGGGGCCGGTTGCGCCATCCAGCTGGCGCAGGAGCGTACGCAGCTCCAGTCTCGCGTACAACGCCCGCAGGGCCTCGGTGTCGCGCGGCCGCGGACTCAAAGCCGCCGCGTCACTCGCCACCTCGACGTCGCAGCGGATAGTGGCCAGCTGTCGCGATAGCGCCAGCGTGGCAGCGCCGGCGCGCAGATTCTCGCCCACCTTGCCGGCAATTTCGGCAGCGTGCGCCACCAGCTGATCGAGCGTGCCGTAGGCGTTGAGCCACTTGGCGGCCGTCTTGGCTCCCACTTTGTCGATGCCCGGGATGTTATCGGCGCTGTCGCCAACCAAAGCCAGATAGTCGATGATCTGCTCGGGGTACACGTCGAACTTGAGTTTGACGCCAGCTCGATCGAGTACGGTGTCGCTCATGGTGTTGATGAGCGTGACGTGCTCGTCGACCAGCTGCGCCATGTCCTTGTCACCGGTGGAGATCAGCACGCTTTGACCCGCGGCCGCGCCGCGCCGGGCCAGGGTGCCGATCACATCGTCGGCTTCGACACCTTTAATGCGCAGGAGCGGCAGGCCCAGTCCAGTGACCGCCTCCAGGAGCGGGTCGATCTGCAAGCGCAACTCATCGGGCATCGGCGGCCGATGCGCCTTGTAGGCTGCGAACAACTCGTCGCGAAAGGTCTTGCCGGGGGCGTCGAACACCACCACCAAGGGCACGCCGGGGAAATCGCGCAGCATCTTGTGCAACATGTTCAGCACGCCATGCACGGCGCCCGTGGGTTCACCACGCGAATTCGTCAGCGGCGGCAGCGCGTGAAAGGCGCGATACAGGTAGGAAGACCCATCCACCAGAATCAAGTCAGGCTTGAGGCTCATGCTCGCGTGACTCCGGATCCGGCTTTTGAGTGCGCGTGGCAGGCGCGGTGGGCGGAACTGCCATGGGCGCTGGTTTGGCGTCAGGGAGGGTCAATGGGCCCTTTTGACCGCAACCGTACCCACCGAGCGAGAACGCCAGGGCGCTGCACAGCACGGCCGGTACGGTGAGCTTGCGCGCTCGGCCAGCCGGCCGCATCACGTCGTCGGCTCCGGCTGCGGCAGAGCTCGCGCCGCCTGCAGCGCCAGCCAGCCACGCGCGACTCGATAGATGACCCACAAGCTGATCAAACTGAAGCCCACCCAGGCCGTCACCGCTCCAAGGCCGACCACGAGGATCAATGGGGCAGAGATCAGCAGCGTAATGGCCAATGCCAGCAGCGCAATCCAGAAGGTGCGGATCTGCCAACGGAAGTGCGATTCGAGAAAGCTCCCGTGCGCTTCGCTCCGGCGGGCGTAATTCATGATGACGGCGATGATCGAGGGCAGGCCGAACACGAAGCGTCCTGCGACGCTCGCGCCGCTGAGCAGTGCGGTGATCACGGAGAGCGAATGCAGGGCGTAAATCCAGTGCGTGTAAGTGATCAAACCGTGATCGGGCGGGCTCAATGGCCGCGTCGGGTGGGTTGAATCAGTGGTGCTGGCGGACACGATGCACTTCAGTCCTTGCTGCTTTTGAGTTGTGCGGCAACGCGTTGGTAGGCTTCGCGGAATGGTATGCCTTCTTTGAGCACCAGCGCATACGCTTCGCCGGCGGCATGGACTTGCGGATCGATGTGAATACCAGCGGTCCGGAACTTTACCGCATCGATGGCCGGCACGACGATTCCCAAGCTCTGCTGGCACAGGTCGATACCACGAAACAGGGGCGCTTTGAGCAGCTGTAGATCGCGCTGGTATCCGGACGGCAGCTTGGCGCACAGTGCCAATGCTTCGCCGAGGCAGCCTAAGGCGCTGGCCGAACGGCCGCGCAGCAGTTCGAACAGGTCCGGATTGCGCTTCTGCGGCATGATGGACGAGCCGGTGGTAAAGGCATCCGGCAATTCGATGAAGGCGAATTCCTGGGTGTAGAACAGCAGCACGTCGGCGGCCAGCCTGCCCAGATCCTGCATCGTAAGGGCGATCTCAAACAGCAGCTGCGCCTCCGCCTTGCCGCGCGAGAGCTGCACGGCGGTCACTGGTTCGTGCGTGCTGTCAAACCCCAGCGCCCTTGTAGTGGCGGCGCGGTCCAGCGGCAATCCGGGGGTACCGTATCCAGCGGCAGAGCCCAGCGGATTTCGGCCCGCGCGGCGCGTTACGCTGCGCAGCCCCGCCGCATCGTCGCGCAACTCGGAGGCATACCCTTCCGCCCACAGCGCCACGGAACTGGGCATGGCCTGCTGCATGTGCGTGTAGCCGGGCAAAGCCACGCTGCCTTGTCGCGCCGCGAGGCGTGTGAGGGCGGCGGCGGCGCCTTCGGCGGCGTCGGCCAACGCGGCGCTGGAGTCGCGCAGGTACAGGCGCAAGGCCGTGAGCACTTGATCGTTGCGCGAACGTCCCAGATGAATTCGCCCGCCGAGCGCGCCCAGCACGCCCGTCAGGCGGCTTTCCAGAGCGCTTTGGCCGTCCTCATCAGCCAGCTCAATCTGCCACTCGCCGCGTGCGTGGGCCGCCCCGAGGGATTCCAACGTCGCCACCAATGCCTGCACATCGGCGGCACTGAGCAGCCCCTGGGTGTGCAGCATGCGGGCATGCGCTATGGAGGCGCGTACATCGTAAGGCACCAGCCGCGCGTCGAGCGCGTAGTCCTCACCCGCGGTGTATTGCAATACGCGCTCGTCCAGCGCAGCGCCCTTATCCCACAATCTACGCATGCTGTTGTTCGGCCGTGGTCAGCGCCTTGATGTCGGCCACGATCAGAGTGCCGGTGCCCTCGTTGGTGAAGACCTCGGTGAGTATGCTGTCCGCGGCACTATAGGAGATCACATGTACGCGGCGCACGCCGCCGCGGATAGCATCTTCGATGGCCTTGGCTTTGGGCAGCATGCCGTCAACGATCTTACCCTCTTCGCGCAGCCGCTTCAGTCCGGCCAGATCCGTATAGGACACCACCGAACCGGGTTCGGCGACATTGTCGAGTATGCCAGGCGCGCCGGTACACAGAATCAGCTTCTCGGCTTGCAGCGCCGCCCCGATCGCGGCCGCCACCGTGTCCGCATTGATATTCAGCAACTGGCCGCGCGCGTCGGCCGACAATGGACTGATGACCGGCATCAAACCATTGTCCAGATGCTTGCGGATTACGGAAGTGTCGACATGATCGATGTCGCCCACGAAACCAAAGTCCACGGTCTCCGTATCCGTGGGCTTGAGTCTCACCGGCGGGCGCCGATGCGCGCGCACCAGACCGGCATCGACACCCGAGAGCCCCACTGCGTCGATCTCCTGATCGCGGCAAATAGCGAGTATTCGCGTATTGATCAGGCCGTTGAGCACCATCGACGTGGCATCGATGGACTTTTCGTCGGTAATGCGTCGCCCCTGCACCATGCGTGTAGGGACACCCATTGCCTCGGTGACTTCGGTGAGCTGCGGACCACCGCCGTGCACCATGACCACGCGCACTCCCAGGCAATGCAGGATCGCGATCTGTTCGATCAATGAGCGCGTCAAGGCGGCATCGCCGAATACGCCGCCACCGGCTTTGACCACGAATACTTTGCCCTTGTAGAGCCTGATATAGGGCGCAGCGGCACGCAGCGCGCGAATCGTGGCGAGTTGGTCGGCCCGGTGCATGATCATGGGTAACTGAGGCTCCTGTGAGGGTGGTGCGGAAATCAGGGTAACAACAGGCGGTGCAGCACGGCCATCTGCGCCGGCAGGCGATTGTAGGCCTGGCGCAGTACGAGACTGCGCGGACCGTCGAGCACCTCGTCGGCAATCGCGCTGTTGCGTCGCACCGGCAGGCAGTGCAGCAGGCGGCAATCAGGGGCCGTGGGCGCGAACCAGGCTTCGCGCACGCACCAATCCGTCAGTGCGCTGCGCAGCGCGTGATCGCGCGCCTCATCGCCGTAGTGCGCGGTAGAGCCCCATTCCTTGGCGTACAGAATCTGTGCCCCCGCGAGCGCGTCGGCGCGATCAGAGGTCTCGCGAACCGAGCCGCCGCTCAATTGCGCCGCGGCACGCGCCCGCGCCATGACGGGTTCGGGCAGGGCAAAGCCTTCCGGGCGCAGCACAACCACTTCCATGCCGCGCAGCGCCGCCATGTGTACGGTGGCGGCCGGCACCGCCAGGGGCAGGGCTTTGGGATGCGACACCCAGCTCAACACGAATTTCGCGCGCGCCGGGATGGGCAGCTCATCGAGCGTTTTCCAGTCGGCCAGGGCCTGACAGGGGTGATTGATGGCCGATTCGAGGTTGATGAGCGGCTGCGGCACCAGTGCGGCCATGGCATTGAAGCGCTCGTCGCTCAAGTCGCTGGCCAGGTTCTTGCCGTCGGCAAAGGCACGAATTCCCAGCGCGTCGCAGTACGAAGCCAGCACCGGCAAACCTTCGCGGATGTGTTCGGCTGCGGCGCCATTCATGATGGTGCCAGCGCGCGATTCAAGCTGCCAGGTACCCTGACCGGGCGTGATGACAAAAGAAGCGCCGCCCAAGCGCGCCATGCCCGCCTGGAACGAGGCCAGCGTCCGCAGTGAGGGGTTCAGGAACAGGAGGCCGAGCACTTTGCCCGCCAACGCGCGGGGTTCCGGATGCTGCTCGAGCCGCCGGCTGAGCGTCAGCAGCGCGTGAATTTGCTCGCGCCCCAGCTCGCCAAGGTCGACAAAGCGTTTCATGGCAGGCGCTTCACGCGCCAATGTCGAGCAGGGCGGCACGCAACCGATCTACCTCGGCCTCGCCCATGATGAACGGCGGCAGGAGCCGCACCACGCGCGCATCGCCGCTGGTGCCGGTAAAGATGTCACGCTCCAACAGGGCACGATGAACATCCTTGGCCGCACGCGTGCAGATCAACCCCAGCAGAAAGCCCGCGCCCTGGATGGCACTCACCGGTCCGACCACACAGTGCTCACGCAGGTACTGGCTGACCCGGCGCACGTTCTCCAGCAGGTGCTCGCTTTCAAGCGCTTCGACGACCGCTTCGATCACCGCGCACGCCATGGGTCCGCCGCCGAAGGTAGTACCCAGGGCGTCGAGTTTGACCGCCTTGGCCACCTGCGGCGTCATCAACAAAGCCGCGCAGGGAAAGCCATTGCCCAGCGCTTTGGCCGTGGTGATCATGTCAGGCTGCACGCCGTAGAGATTGGCGGCAAAGGGCGTGCCGGTGCGGCCCATGCCGCATTGCACTTCATCAAAAATCAGCACCGTGCCCGTAGCGTCACAGCGGCGGCGCAGCGCGCCGAGATATTCGGCGCCCAAATCGAAGGCTCCGCCCACGCCTTGCACGGGTTCGACTATGACGGCGGCCGTGCGCTCGCTGATGGCACTCAAGGCTGACAGCTCGCGCCGCGCCAGGAAGCGCACGTCAAAGGGTGGCCGCGGGAATCCGTACCACTTACCGGCCGCACCCCAAGTGAGGGCGCCGGCGGCGGCGGTGCGGCCGTGAAAGCCGTGCTCGAGCGCAACGACTTCACTGCGCTGGGTGATGGTAAAGGCCATCTTGAGGGCGTTCTCGTTGGCCTCGGCGCCCGAGTTCACGAAGAACACACTGTTGAAATTGAGGCCGGAGAATCTGACCAGGCGTGCTGCGGCGCGCTCGCGCACGGCCAGGGGCACGGCGTTGCTCTGAAAATTCAGCGTCTGCGCCTGGGCTTGCAACGCGCGGGTCCAGCCGGCATGCCCGTAGCCGAGCGCGGCTACGGCGTGGCCGCCGTAAAGATCCAGCACCCGCCGACCGTCGGCGGTCTGCAGCCAGATGCCCTCGCCGGCCACGATGGGCAGAGGGTATTGCGCGAACACCGGCGCCAGGTGGTTCTCCGCGGCACGCAGCGCCGCGTTCTCCGGCCGTGCCGGGCTGGCGACGGGCGCTACGCTGCTCATGTCCAGCCCGCCGCGGGTGCCGTGAGTCCGGTGGCGTCGGGTATCCCAAGCAACCGGTTTAGCCACTGCACCGCGCCGCCGGCGGCGCCCTTGGTGAGATTGTCGAGCACGCTCATCACCGCCACCGTGCGGCCATCGCTGTGCGCACTCAAGTGGGCAAAGTTGGTGGCGACCACTTCCTTGACGTGCGCCGCGCGCGCATTCACCCGCACAAAGGGCGCATCGGCGTAATAATCCGCCAGCAGCGCTTGGAGCTGGGCACTGTCCAGTGGTCGCTTCAGCACCGCTTGCACGGTGGCGTGAATGCCGCGCGCGAACGGTCCCGAGTGCGGCACGAACGCGATGTGTGCGGCCACGCCGCTGGCAGCCAGGGCGCAGGCAGCGACTTCGGGTGCGTGCCGATGAGCCAGCGCGTTATAGGCATACAGGTCACTGTGGCGCGTTGGATGATGGGTACCATCGGTGGGTTTGCGGCCGGCGCCCGTGCTGCCGGTGACCGCGGCGACGAACAGCTGGGGCTCGACTAAGTTCAGCGCCAGGAGCGGCACCACGGCCAGGAGCGTCGCCGTGGCGAAGCAACCCGGATGCGACACGTGCGGCGTCCCGATCGCCTTGAGGTGCTCCGGCACCGCACAGGTGAATTGGCCCAGGCGCGCCGGCGCGCCGTGCGCATGGCCATAGACAGCCTGGTAGGCCGCCGCGCTGGGATAGCGGAAATCGGCGGATATATCGACCACCTTCGGGATCTTGCCGGCCGCTTCCGCCACGC